>Ga0207033_1254_pt1 | contig 9267 bp, 9 predicted proteins | sample Alteio_BWMinCont_35_FD_153262 | JGI IMG/M metagenome (GOLD analysis project Ga0207033, IMG submission 153262) | Enriched cells from forest soil in Barre Woods Harvard Forest LTER site, Petersham, Massachusetts, United States -... | ecosystem: Environmental > Terrestrial > Soil > Temperate forest >... | reverse complement strand
AGAATTTTTCCTTGCTATTTAACTTTTTGCCAAGCAAGATTTTAATATCTCGAAATAATTTGGTGATTTCTTTTTCTAAATATTCAGGTTCGACAGCAAGATAAACAGGTTTGCCGGTAGAGCCATCATATACCCCAACAGATGATTTACGCAACTTTCCACGCTCGGATGGTTTAGTCAGGACAGTCTTAGAAAGAATTTGATGCGCTTTTAAAAAGTTCGGCAGCGTAAGCTTGTTTTTTAATGCAAATTCGTATGCATTAACAAGGTCTTCAATTTCTTTTACTTCTTTCTTTTTAGAGCCTCCTCTATCACCCCTTAACCTCATAAAACTATTCAAGTCAAGGGTGTTCCCTTCTATTCGAGAAGAGAAAACTGATGAGGCAATAAAGTAATATTCAAAATCCTCTTTGGTAAAAGCTTTCTTAGGGGTAAGTTTTTTAACGGCTTTAGATAAATCAACTTTTAAATCCTTTGAATAAGCTTCAAAATATTGGGGTGATATGAGATTGAATGTTTGGGGCATGAATGGCTACAAAGATAAGAAAAGACGGGAAAGGGATATTTGAATTAATCGATAATTTTCTTTCTAATTTTAATGAGTTGGTCACGCGCGTTGTCCATTTCAATTTTTAGTTCTTCCAATTTATTCATATCAAAGAAAAATTCTTTGTGAGGGTTTTTCTCGCTGAGATTAATTACATATTGCAAATTTGGAGATAAGAATCGTATTGAATTTGTTTTATAGAAATGTTCTATTCCCGAATCAGATACATCAGCCATCCAATGAGCCAATACATTCCTGCTTTCAATTAACTTATCCAAACTTTCATATAATCCAGTTAATTCTTCTTTATATTTTTCTTGGTATTTTTTTATTCCCTTTTTTAATAATTTTTGTTTATCCTGCATACGAAGTTTCCAATTAGCATTTTTTTCTATAAAGGTTTCTCGCTCTTGATCATTGTCAAAAGCCCATTCAAGGATAATAACATCCATAATTTCTTGCTCAAAAATGCAGAAGTGGTTTATAATAATCCCTCTTGTTTGGATTGCTTCCTTAGTAATTTTAGTATACAACGCCGGATAATCTATATCAATCATGTTTTATATGTATCCATTACTATGATAGGGCTTCCTACCTCTCCTCGTACTGCCCTTTGTAATATTTCTGGTATTCGCCGGAGGTAACATCATTCAGCCATTTTTCATTACTAAGGTACCAGTCAACTGTTTTGGCGAGGCCACGTTCAAATACCAATGAGGGTTTCCAACCGAGTTCGGCTTGTATTTTAGAGGAGTCTATTGCATAGCGCAAGTCATGCCCGGCACGGTCTTTTACAAAGGTTATGAGTTTGGCTGAGGTTCCAATAGGGCGGTTTAATTTTTTATCCATTATATCGCAAAGGAGATGGATTAGTTCAATGTTTTTCCATTCGTTGTTGCCGCCGACATTATATTTTTCGCCTAAAACTCCATTATGAAAAGCGAGGTCGATTGCAGAGGCATGATCCTCCACATAAAGCCAGTCGCGAACGTTTTCACCTTTACCATAAACAGGCACAGGTTTCATTTCTTTTATATTGTGAATGGCAAGCGGGATAAGCTTTTCCGGGAAATGGTTAGGGCCGTAGTTATTGGAACAATTGGACATAACAACCGGTAAATGATAGGTATGAAAGTATGCCATTACAAAATGGTCGGAACTTGCTTTAGAAGCAGAGTAGGGGCTACGTGGGTCGTAGGGAGTATATTCGGTAAACAGGCCTTCTTCTCCCAAAGAGCCATATACTTCATCGGTAGAAACATGATAGAATAAGCAGTTCTCAAGATTGTTTGCCCAATATTTTTTAGCCGCATTCAGCAGATTGATTGTGCCAATAATATTGGTCATGGCAAACTCGGTAGGGTGGGTGATAGACCTATCCACATGCGATTCTGCAGCAAGGTGAACTACTCCGTCGAATTGATGTTTTTTGAAAAGTTCATCTATAAACAAGCCGTCAACTATATCTCCTTTTACAAAAGAATAGTTGGGCTTATTCTCAATGTCGGTCAAGTTTTCAAGGTTACCCGCATAAGTAAGTTTGTCCAGATTTACAATTTTTGAATCGGGATAATTATTCACAAAACGGCGCACTACATGCGAACCAATAAACCCTGCACCGCCTGTTATTAATATGTTTTTTAAATTTCTCATGATAGTTTATTATAAAGACCAATATCCAAACTTCTTAATTTTTCCCCGATAAATGCCTTTCACATCTGTTATAATTCCTTGAGGCGTTAGGATGGATGCAAAAAAATCTTCGGTATAAGCCATGTATTGTTTATGGTTTACCCCAATAATAACGGCATCGTAATCATTGGCAAGTTTATCTGTCAATTCAAAACCATACTCCTCTTTCAATTCATGAGAATCAGCATGCGGGTCAGTTACATCTACTTTAAGTGAAAAGGACTTCAATTCTTTTACCACATCGGCAATACGGGAGTTACGAATGTCCTTCACATCTTCTTTGAATGTTGCGCCCATCACTAAAACTTTAGCTTTGGAAATATCTTTGCCGGTAGCGATAATCTTTTTAACTGTTGTTTTAGCAACATAAAATCCCATAGAGTCATTTACATAACGCCCTGAATTAATTACGTGCGTGTGGTATCCCAATGCTTCGGCTTTATGAATTAGGTAATAGGGGTCAACACCAATACAGTGACCGCCAACCAGACCGGGTGTGAATTTTAAAAAATTCCATTTTGTTCCTGCGGCTTCCAATACTTCGTAGGTATTAATTTCGAGCCTGCTGAAGATAAGGGATAGCTCGTTCATTAAGGCGATATTTACGTCTCTTTGGGTGTTCTCGATAATTTTGGCAGCTTCGGCAACCTTGATCGATGAAGCTTTATGAACACCAGGCTCTACAATAATGGAATAAGTTTTTGCAATATTATCCAATGCTTCAGCATCGCAACCTGAAACGATTTTAACTATTTTGGTGATGGTGTGCACTCTGTCTCCCGGATTAATACGCTCGGGGGAATAGCCCACTTTAAAATCCACACCTACTTTAAGTCCCGAAAATTTTTCCAAAACGGGAACGCAGTCGTCATCGGTGCAACCCGGGTATACGGTAGATTCATAGACCACATAATCTCCTTTTTTCAAGACCTTACCAATGCTTTCACTCGCCTTAAGCACGGGAGTGAGGTCAGGTTGGTTGGCGTTATCCACGGGAGTAGGAACGGCTACAATGTGAAAGGATGCTTTTTTTAGTACGTCTAATGAATCTGTAAACTCAATATCGCAGCCTTTAAATTCATCGGAAGACAATTCACCGCTTGGGTCAATGCCGTTCTTCATCAACTCAACACGCTCTTTGTTGATGTCAAAGCCTATGACAGAAACTTTTCTTGCAAACGCCAAAGCAATTGGCAGGCCAACATAACCCAATCCGATAATGGAAACTTTGGCTTTTTTGTCAATAATATCTTGGTACATAACTAGAGTTGTTTAGAAGCATAAATTCTTTCAATTATTTCGACCACTTTCATTCCCTCTAAAGCATTGGTGGAAGCAGTGGAGCCATTCTTAAGTGTGTTAACTACATTTTCAATTACATAATGATGATTCGCTGCCGACCCTTTGTAAGTACCGTAGTCATTGGCAGCATTGGTAGGAGGGAGGTTGGGTTTTTCAATATTCTCAACATGGCAATATTCCACCAAATCCATGTATTGGCCTCCTAATTTCACGGTGCCGTTTTCTGCAACAATGGTGAGGCTGCTTTCAAAGTTGCGGTCCCAAACGGAAGTTGAGAAATTTAAACTTCCTATACCTTCTTTCAAAAATTTAAAACTAACCGTGCCACTGTCGTCAAACTCTGTATTTTTTGTATGGGTAAAATTCTTGAATTGTCCTTTAATGTCATAAATATCGCCAAAGAGCCAATACATCATATCTATAAAGTGGGAGAACTGAGTAAACAGAACGCCTCCGTCCATGTTTAATTTCCCTTTCCAAGTATTGGTTTTATAATAGCGTTCATCGCGGTTCCAATAACAGTCTAATTGAACCATGAATATATCTCCTAAAGCTTTTGATTCCACTAAATCCTTTAGCCATTCCGCTGGCGGTGAGTAACGATTTTGCATAACGCAAAAAACCTGCTTATGCACTTGAAGCGCCTTGAAAATTATGGTCTCACAATCGGATTTTTTTAATGCCATCGGTTTTTCACAAACCACATGTTTTTTAGCTTCTAAGGCTTTTAGGGAATGTTCGGCATGAAGTCCGTTAGGTGTACAAACACTTACAACATCAATATCGCAATCTGCAAACATATCCTCCATAGAACCGAAATAGGGGACATCAAACTTTTCGGCGCCTGTTTGATCTTCGGGCAAGATATCGCAAAGGGCAACGAGTTCTGTATCGCTGTTCCTGCTTATCATTTCGGCATGCCGTTTACCAATATGTCCGCAACCTACTACCGCAAATTTTATCTTGGTTTGGCTCATATCAGGCGGCAGTTATTTTATGGATATGACCGTCTTCCAATTTGTACTTTTCTTTGCTTTCGGGGCATGTTGCAATTCCGCTTATGTCAAAATGAAGTTTGTGGCCGTATTCACTCATCCAACCTATTTGTCTGGCAGGATTGCCTACCATAAGTGCGTAAGGTTTAACAGTTTTTGTAACAACCGCGCCGGCACCTATAAAGCCATATTCTCCTATATCATGACCGCAAACAATAGTAGCATTAGCACCTATGGTTACGCCTTTATGAACTTTAGTTTTAGCGTATTGCCCTCTGCGGACTATAGCACTGCGGGGATTGGTGATATTGGTAAACACCATGGAAGGACCGAGAAATACATCGTCTTCGCAAACAACACCCTCGTATATAGAAACGTTATTCTGAACCTTTACATTATTGCCAAGGATAACGCCGGGAGCGACCATTACATTTTGCCCCAAGCTGCATTTCTTGCCAATGACTGATCCTGTCATAACATGACAGAAATGCCATATTTTGCTGCCCTCACCAATCCTGCAGCCTTGGTCAACAATAGCGGTAGGGTGTATATATATATCAGATTCGGTTCCCAAGTGTCTTTAAATAAAGGTGGCAAAAGTAATGAAAAAGGCCGTATTCTTATACCTTTAGGTTAGCGGGAAAATTGCGGGAATAAATTGCCTGTAAAAGATATGAGGCCGACATTATTAAAAAGGGATATCCGGGCATAAGGAATCGGTTATCGGGAACCCTTAATATCATAGCGTGTACGATAATGGTATATAGAGGTATCATTCCAATTAATACAAAAAGAGCATTTTTCTTAAACCCCCTAATTAAAAGTAAAATTGCACCAAATAATCCGAGTGCAAGAACTCCTAAATACAAGGCAGTGGCTAAAATTCGTAAAGGGGCATTAAGTATTCCTAGTGTTTGCCCGCGGTTGAGATAGTTTTTTGTGTAAGCCCCATAAAGAAGTATGCCTGTTGATCTTAGCGGAGCTTTTACATAATAAACGAACGGCTTTTCTTTTTGGAATGATTCATGATACGAAGTAAATTTTGCAATTAACTCCGTTTGATAACGGTCCGCGGTTAGGCTGTCAATTGAGGGGTTTTGCAATGCCAGAATAAGTTTTTTAAGGTGCAAAAGGCTGTCTTTATTATATGCTGAAGTGTATATATTATCCGGCAAGGAATCAATGTGGGCAGGTTTAATCCGACCCGGATAGGTATATTCAAACCATTCCAAGTCGGCTGGCTGATCATTAAATGAATAGGCTCCGCACCAGCATTGGGTAAAGTAAAACATGGGCTGCAAATAGCTCTTGGCTATGTTGGGGTAATTACCAATATAAGCGAGTGGAATTATTTTTTTGAATTTCATATAATTCCTAACTGTCCAGATGGAGTCGAAGATGAGGAACGGAATAAGAAACAGAATAGAATATTTTAAGTTTTTAATAATTTCATTTTTAATCTGAAATAGAATACTAAGTGCAAAAATTGGAAGTAACAAGGAAAACCCAGGACGCATGAATACAGACCAGCCCAATAATATGGATGAAATAATAAGTTGAAGATTTTTCTTTGAATTGAAATACTTGGTTAAATAATAAACAGATAAAATTAAAAAGGAAGTGCATAGGCTTTCCGTTTGGATAAACCCATCAAAAAAATTGGAAAAATTGCTTATTAAATAGAGATAAAAACAGACGTAAAAGATTCGGTCGTTTTTAAAAATGTTTCTTGCCATCAATGCGAGGATGTATACACTTACTGATGCGAGCAAGTATTGAAGAATAATCATCAAGTTGCAAGCAACTGCACTTGAAAAAGGTATTCGGAAAATAAGATAAATCAATCCGTAACCCGGCATTCGGAAATCAGGCAAGTATGTTCCATAAGTAAGCCAATGGTCAATTGGGTTAATATATGAGGAAGCATCTCCGCCTGTTCCTCCCCAAAACCCGGGGAACTCATTCACTATTTTGCCATGCACGAGCCAGATGAAGGGAATGATGCCTTTGAAAATTAATCCCAACATCAACCAGAAAATCGGAGAGCCGGGGTTTCTTAAAAGGATTTTTTTGATGTTGAACATCTTTAATTGTAACAGGGTAATGAGGTTCAAATGTAAATGATATGAACATATAAGAGGACATAATGATGTGTATAAGAGTCTTGAAAAGATTAAGTTGTTTAAATTGCAGGGCCTAATGAAGGAGAAGATTTTACATATAGTAGACCTTGACGTACCTTATCCACCCAATTATGGTGCCGCCATTGACATGTATTGCAGGTTGAAAACCCTTCACCAGCTCGGGGTGAAAATTATTTTACATTGTTTTGATTACGGGCGAGGGAAACCCGCTAAACTCGAAGAATATTGCCGGGCAATTTATTATTATCCTCGAAAAAGTATTTTGAAGTATCTGTTCACTGCTGAACCTTACATCGTATACAGCAGAAGCAACAAGAAATTATTCGACCGGCTTTTTGCCGACGATTTTCCGGTTTTATTGGAGGGAGTGCATACTTGCGGGGTATTGATGGATGAGAGGTATAAACGGAAGCCATTTTATGTGAGAATGCATAATGTGGAGCACGAATATTATGAATATTTGGCAAAAGCCACAAAGCATGCCTTAAATAAAATATATTATCAAATAGAATCAGAACGATTGAAGATTTTTGAAAAGAATTTGGACCGAGCAGAATGTCTTTTTTCAGTTTCGGAACGCGACCATGCTACTCTTTCTGCCCAATTTCCCAAGGTGGTATACTTGCCTCCATTTATTTACAATGATGAAATTGATTGCAAGCCCGGGAGGGGCTCCTTTGTTCTGTATCATGGTAATCTTACGGTGGAAGAGAACCTGAGCGCAGCCGAATTTCTGATAAATGAAGTTTGCCCGGGGTTAAATATTCCTTTTGTAATTGCCGGAACAAAGGCATCCAACCTTGCCAATGTTACCAAGTCTTCGAATATTGAGTTTATCAGTTCACCTTCATCATATGATTTGAGAAATTTAATTTCTGAAGCGCAAATAAACCTGCTTCCTACTTTTCAGCCCACAGGCATCAAGCATAAACTTATTAATTCGTTATTTACAGGACGTTACTGTGTAGTTAACCCGCCCATGGTGGACGGCAACGGGTTGGAAAAATTCTGTATTGTAGCCAAGGATGCCGCTGAAATGAAGCATACAATTACAAGGCTTTTCAAAACCCCCTTTCCCCAAGAAGAAATTGACCGCAGAAAAGCAACACTGTTAGATATTTATTCAAACAGTAAAAATGCACAAAAGTTGGTAGATGTTATATTCAATGCAGGATTGTGTCGTCCTAAAATAGGTTGACTGATTTTAAACAAAGATAAATAATTAAGGAACCTCAAGAGTTGATAAAACTTTTGAGGTTTTCTTTTTCCATGTTTTTATAGTAATCGTTTGTTGTTGGTGCATTTGAGAAGGTGTTCTGTAACCACAGCTTAGATGAGGGCGCAACAGGTTGTAGGTTTGAATGCTCTGGTGAGTTTGATGAAGTGCTTCTTTTAAGTCAGAGAGTTTTTCTCCTAAGCCAAATTCATCTTTGAGGATTCCGTTCATACGTTCAGCAATGGCATTTTCATAAGGATCTCCGTTTTCAGTCATACTTATTTGCAGATTGTTTTTGAGTAGGTGATTGACATAGAGTTTACTGCAATATTGAAGTCCTCTGTCCGAATGATGGATGAGCGGCTCTTGAACATATTTTCGATTACCAATAGCCATTTGCAGTGCTTTGAGTGTAGAGGATGCCTCCATGTCATTGCACAACTCATAGCCCATAATTTGCTTGGAGTAAGCATCCGTAATTAAATGTAAATAACTGTTCGTCTGCTCGGTATCCAGATAAGTAATATCAGCTACCCAAAGTTGTTCCGGGCGATAAACAATCAGGTCCTTTATCAGGTTAGGGTATTTATGCATCCAGTGCCTGGAATTGGTCGTTACCGTATATTTTTTGCGTTTCACTATCAATAAACCTTCTTGCCCAAGCAGGGTGAAAAGCTTATCCCTCCCTACTTTTATTTCTTCTTTTTGAAAGTAATCTTTCAACATAAAATGTAATTTGCGTGTACCTATGCGTGGCATTTGCCTGCGAATTTGCAAGACCGCTTCTTTAGCTTGCTTCGCTTTGATTATATGCTGTTCTGAATGGGTGCTGCATTTATAATAAGCTTGTTTTGTATAGCCAAACAAGCAACAAAACATACTTACTCTGCGAGGGTATCTTTGTCCAAGCTCTTTAATTGTTTGGCTGCGTCTTTTTTTAAGATGCTGATCCCTTCTTCGCGTTCTGCTATTTGAATCAGCTTTTCATAAGCAATGACCTTCAGTCTTTCTTCTGCCAATTGCTTCTCTAATTCCTTAATCCGTTGTTTCTGCGGGTCTTTCATAGGTCGCCCTATTTTTGTTCCTTTTTTCGGGTAACGCAATTTACCAAATTTCCGGCACCACTCTAAAACTCTCGAATTTCCGCCGATTCCATACTTAAGTTGTATCTCATCTTTATTGAGAAACCCCTTTTCATATTCCCTAACCACCATCTTTTTGAAAGCATCACTGTACTTTTTGTCGGGGACAGTGATCCTAACCCGAATACGTTGTTCTTCCATCGTGTTGACTTTTTTTAGTCAACTTTTTTCAGGACGAGACAGATAAATAAAAAACCCCCGCATTTCTGCAAGGGCTCCTTAAATTCTT
>Ga0207033_1247_pt2 | contig 9381 bp, 8 predicted proteins | sample Alteio_BWMinCont_35_FD_153262 | JGI IMG/M metagenome (GOLD analysis project Ga0207033, IMG submission 153262) | Enriched cells from forest soil in Barre Woods Harvard Forest LTER site, Petersham, Massachusetts, United States -... | ecosystem: Environmental > Terrestrial > Soil > Temperate forest >... | reverse complement strand
CGGGTACTGGGTTTATGCATGAGTCTTTTCACAAGGATGATGCGTCGAAGTATACGCGCAAATGGTTCGCGTGGGCGAATACTTTGTTTGGGGAGTTTGTGCTCAAGACATACCGGGAGAATCCGGCGCTATTGTCATAGGGGCGGCTGGGCTTGGACCGCCGGCTGGAGGGGTGGTGATGTTGATCCGCCGGCCGGAGGGGTGGTGATGTCGATCCGCTATAGGTTCGGGCGGATAGTTTCCCTGTTAAACAAGGCGGTCACCTGTTTGTTTAGTTCCTGGTCTGCCAAGAACTGCAACTGGCTAAGAGTGACGGCGGCGGATCCCTCTTCATCAGCATTCATATCGTGGATGCTTTCCGAAGCCAGCAGATTGCCGCTTTTGTCGTAGATCTGCAGCCTCAGACTGCAAACAATTTCATAGCGGATCGTCGAGAATCTGGGGATCGCCCTGGCATCCCAATCATCGATATAAAACAGCAGGAGACGGTCCTTGCCGGCGTCCTTTTTGAAGGATGCGATCACCGATTCGGCGTTGGCATTTGGATCGGCCGTACCGGAGGTCGCGGATGCGCCGGCCTTGCTGTAGGACGAACTGACCGATGCTGCGAATTCATCTGCGAGGGGTTTGCCTTCTTTTGTTTGAACGTTGTAACTGATGCCGGTAGTGGATTTCATATGTCCGCAAAGACTGGGTTTGGACCTTCCCGCGAGCACATTCGGGCGTTGATCCTGGAATACGATGAGGGCAGTCTGAGAAGTTTGGTATTCCGGGCCGGCCTGTTTATTTTCAAAAGACATTTTGCGGCCGACTACACAGCCGGATGTGGCTATCATAACGGTCAGGGCCATGACAATGGCTGGTATAATGGTATTTTTTTTCATATGTGCGATTTAATCGCTAAAATAGTAATTATCGCTAAAATAGTAATAATCGCGAACAGGCGCCAGATCAGGCGCCTTTTCTTTTTACGAGATGGAAGGACTTGCCTTTCCTGATAAGGATGTACCTGTCTTTCAGGAGGCTGGATTCGTCGATGGGCATATTGGGATCTGTTACCTTTTGTTCGTTGATGCTCACCCCTCCCTGGAGGATCATTTTGCGTGCTGCACCCTTACTGGGGAAAAAGCTACCGCTTTCGGCGAGGAAGGTGACGGCGTCGACCGGCAGATCGCTGCCGGATTCGGAGGTGGGGACGCCGCTGTTTTCGAGGATGGCGTTGTCTGTGGTCAGGATGAATTCGATTGGGTTGCCGTCATAAAATCCTTTGGAAGTTGCGGATATCCGGTCGAATTCCCCGATGCCGTGGACGAAGATAGTAATTTCACGGGCCAGGGTTTTTTGCAGGAGTTTGTCTTCGGGCCGGGTATGATGATTGGCGGTAAGGGATTCGACTTTCTGCTTGTCCAGTAACGTAAAAATCTTAATCCATTTCTCTGCGTCCGCATCACTAGCATTCAGCCAAAACTGGTAAAATTCGTAGGGTGAGGTCTTGGCGGGGTCCAGCCAGATATTGCCTTTTTCGGTCTTGCCGAATTTGCCGCCGTCCGCTTTGGTTAAAAGGGGGCAGGTAAAGGCGAAAGCTTCGCCGCCGTTTTTGCGCCGGATCAGTTCGGCGCCGGTGGTAATATTGCCCCACTGGTCGCTGCCGCCCATTTGAAGTTTGCAGTTTTTGTTCGTGTAGAGCCAGTAAAAGTCATAACCCTGGACCAATTGATAGGTAAATTCCGTAAAACTCATGCCGTTCTCCCCTTCCAGGCGTCTTTTCACGCTGTCTTTTGCAGACATGTAATTAACCGTAATGTGTTTACCTACGTCGCGGATAAAATCGAGGAAGCGCATGTTTTTGAACCAGTCATAGTTATTGACCATTTCGGCGCAGTTGGGCAGGCTGGGGGTGAAATCAAGATATTTTTCCAGTTGTCGTTTGACCCGGGTGAGGTTATGGTTGAGGGTTTCTTCGCTGAGCAGGTTTCGTTCTTCGCTTTTTCCGCTTGGGTCGCCGACCATGCCAGTAGCGCCTCCTACCAATGCAACTGGCTTATGTCCAGCCTTTTGCAAGTGAACGAGGAGGAGGATGGGGACGAGACTGCCGATGTGGAGGCTATCGGAGGTGGGGTCGAAACCGATATAGCCGGCCGTCATTTCCTTTGCCAGTTGGTCTTCTGTTCCGGGCATGATATCCTGGATCATGCCGCGCCATTGTAGTTCTTGGATCAGATTCATATGTCTAGTCCCTGGATTTTGGGCGCAAATTAGGGGTTTCTGCCCAACTTTTTAGGGTGGGGAGGGGTAAAGGGTAGGGGTCGGTGGAGGAAAAAAGATGGGTCGGTCGAGGGAAAAAGATGGGTTGGTGGAGAAAAGCCTGGGTTTGGTGGAGTAATGGGGGTGGGTTAGGCGGAAGGATGGGTGGTGCGATGTATTTTTAGTGGCCCGTAAGAGGTGTGGTTTTGGGCCGGAAAAGGCTGCGGATTAGTATGTTAACGGTGCAATATTGGGGAAAAAAGCCCGTTATATCAGGATATCCGTCAAAAACCAATTTTACGGAAATTTAGTTATTCAGAATGACCCAATCCCGTGAAAGCTTTCCCTAAAAACCATAACTGTTGGCTTATGCAGAAAAGAATGCGGGGTAAGACATGTTTGTACTCCATTTTGTTTGTAGCCGGATCCTTGCTGCAACTGTCTGCTTCCGCTCAGTTCACTCAATATTCGAATGAATTTCTCAACATTGGCGCGGGGGCGCGTGGAATGGCGATGGGGAATGCCCAGGTAGCATCGGTGTCTGACGGGACGGCGGGTTATTGGAATCCGGCGGCGCTGGCCAATGTCCGGGATCTTCCGCAGGTTAGTTTGATGCATGCCGAATATTTTGCCGGGGTGGGCAAATACGATTTTGGCAACCTGGTCCTTCCGTTGAAGGATAACAAGCGGACGATCGGGATCACGCTGCTGCGTTTTGCCGTCGATGATATTCCCAATACGATATTTCTGATCCAGCCGGATGGGTCGGTTAATTTTTCCAATATCACCACTTTTTCATCTGCGGACTATGCGTTGATTTTTACGTTAGCCCAGCAATCCAAATTGAGAAGTGGGGAGCAGTTCAATTTCGGGGGCAATGCGAAGATCATCTATCAGTCGGCGGGGGATTTTGCGCATGCCTGGGGGTTTGGGTTTGACGCGGCCATCCAGGTCATTGGCAACCGTTGGAAGCTGGGTGTCGTAGGTAAGGACGTGACGACCACCTTTAATGCCTGGTCTTTCAGTCTCGATCAGGCGGTGCAGGAAGTATTTTATCAAACCGAAAACCTGATACCGGGCAAGACGCTCGAGCTGACGGCTCCGCAGCTGATTTTCGGCGGCTCGTATAGTTTCAGGTTCGACAAAAGAGTGAGCTTGCTGGTGGAGGCCGATGTGGATGCTACTTTCGATGGTCGCCGCAATACGGTGGTCAGTGGTAATCCGGTGAGCCTCGATCCGCGGCTGGGGCTGGAGCTGTCGTTCAAGGATGTATTTTTTGTCCGGGCGGGGATCAACAATTTTCAGCAGGTGCTGGATGACCGGGATACGACCAACACCCGGAAGATCTGGATCTATCAGCCGGGCATAGGCGCAGGGTTTAAGGTAGGGGATGTGCAGATCGACTATGCTTTTACCAATTTGGCTAATCAGTCCTATCCATTATATACCAATGTTTTTTCATTAAGGGTCGACCTAAGGCAAAAGGCGAAGAAGGGAGTTCCGGCGCGTTGATCCGAAAAAATAGATTCTATGAAACTTTTTTTTACGATTGTTATTTTACTGTTGAGCCTGGGGTTGTCCGCCCAGCCTTACAATAATGAGTGGATTAATTTCAGCAACACTTATTATAAATTCAAGGTGGGCGCTACCGGTCTTTACCGCATCCCGCAGTCTGTGCTGGCGACGGCAGGTTTGGGTAATGTTGCTGTGCAGAACTATCAGCTGTTCCGCAATGGCCAGGAAGTACCCATCTATACTTCTGCCGCCAGCGGGACCCTGGGGAGCAGCGATTATATCGAGTTTTGGGGTCAGATAAATGACGGGGCGCCGGATGCGCCACTGTACTATAACCCGGCTTTTCAGCATACGCAGCACTGGAGCCTGGAGACGGACACGGCTGAGTATTTCCTGACGGTGAATTCCACCGGGAACACGTTCCACTATCAGAATGCAGGCAATAATCCCGGCGGCAGCACGCTGACGCCGGCGTCTTATTTTATGTATACGGCAGGCTCCTATTTCAAATACGGGATCAACCCCGGTTATGCGCAGATCGTAGGGGAGTACATTTATTCCTCTTCCTATGATCTCGGGGAATTTTGGTCTACCTCGGCCATTGTTCCCGGCAGCCCTTATGCGGATCAGCAGAATAACCTGTTCGTGTATAGCAGCGGACCGAATGCCAGTATAAAATTCGGGATGGTTGGAGACGCCGACAATGTCCGGACGGTGCAGCTGGCGGTGAACGGTTCGGTGCTGGCGGATACGGTCATGACCAGCTTTAACGACTTACAGACCAGCCGGCCGGTACCGCTGAGCCTTATCACCGGCAATACGGCAACGGTCACCTATGTCAACAATTCGCCCGTTACTACGGATCGGATGGTGGCGTCTTTTTATGAACTGACCTATCCGCGGCAATTCAATTTTGGCGGGCAGGAAAACTTTCCTTTTCAGCTGCCAGCCAGCGGTCCGGGTTATTTGCTGAATATCTCGGGCGTATCCCTGGCGGGCGGTAATACGCCTGTGTTGTATGATATGACGAATGGCCTCCGGTATACGGCTGTCGTGAATTCAGGCATTTGTTCATTTGCGTTACCCGGATCCACTGCCAATATGAACCTGGTGCTGGTCAACGAGGACCCTGCGATCCTCCAGACTGTTACGGGACTGACAACCAAGAACTTTGTCAATTTTGCCAGTACGTCGAATCAGGGCAATTATCTTATCATTTCCAACCCGATCCTGTATAACGACGGCACCAGTGACGGTGATAACCCGGTGGCGGATTATAAGGCTTATCGCAGTTCGGCGGCCGGCGGCGGCTTTTCCGTGCAGATATGCGACATCAATGAAATAATAGACCAGTTCGGCTTTGGGATCAAGAAGGACCCTTTGTCGATACAGAACTTCCTGCGTTATGCCCGGGGAGTGTTTAGTAAAAAGCCGCAGTTTGCTCTGCTGATCGGGCATGGGATGGACTATGTCGACTGGAATGCATACAGTGAGGCGTATCATTATCCGCAGGCGGACCAGCTCAACCTGGTACCGACATTCGGCTATCCTGCCTCGGATAACAAGTTAAGCGCCAATAATGGCGTCGGTGCGATCCCGGTGACCCCGATCGGCCGGCTGTCCGTCGTATCCGGGGCGGAACTGCAGTACTATACTGCCAAGATAAAGGAATATGAGCAGGCGCAGCAGATTTCGCCGAATACGATTGCGGGACGGCTGTGGATGAAGGATGCGATCCATCTTACCGGTGTCAGTGAGCCTTACCTGGGTACCATCATCTGTAATTATGTTACGGCCTATGCGCAGATCATTTCGGATACTTTGTGCGGATCGAACGTCTCCATCTTTTGTGATGGGAATGCGAGTGCCGTCACGCAGGTACCTGCCGGCGATATCACGGGTCTTTTCAGCACGGGCTTTAGTGTGCTGAATTACTTTGGACATTCATCCAATGATGTATTGGCTTATAACCTGAATAACCCGACCGACTATAATAACACGGGGAAATACCCGGTCATGTTTGTCAACGGTTGCGATGCCGGTGATTTTTATATCTTTGATCCTTTGCGGTTCACCACGAGCAAGACCTTGTCGGAGATATGGGTGCTCTCTCCGGAGCATGGCGCCATTGCGTTCGTAGCCAGCACGAATTTTGGAATTGTAAACTATCTGAATATCCTGTTGAACGGGTTATATGTTGATATGACCGGGCAGGACTATGGGAAGCCCCTGGGTATTTTGCAGCAGGATGCGCTGCAGGGCCTGATAAATGCCGCGCCCGGGGATTTTTTCGCCCGGCTGCATGCGGAGCAGATGACGATTCATGGTGATCCGGCGCTGAAATTGAACCAGGGGCCCACCGATTACGATATCGAGGCATCGCAGGTTCAGATCAACCCTTCCTTTATTTCCATCAGTAATGGAACATTCGATGTGAAGGCCAGGTTCTATAACCTGGGGAAAGCGGTTTCGGATTCTGTGGTGGTACAGGTCACCCGTACCTATCCGAACGGGCGCAAGCCGCCTGCGTCACTTCAGGCACCGCCACGCTCGAAACCGCCCTCTTTGGCGTGCCGGAGATCGTCTGCTACAAAGGCAGCTCCGTTTCCTATCAGATCGCCCGGCGGCTCATCCGGGTAAAATATATTTCCCTCGTCAACCTCATCATGGATAAATTGGTGGTGAAAGAGCTGATCCAGGACGATCTCACCCCCGAAAACCTCCGCCGGGAGCTCGAAGACCTGCTCCACAATACAGCCCGGGAGCAGCAGCTCAAAGAAGATTACCACGCCCTCAAAGATCTCCTCAGCCAGGGTGGTCACGCCTCCGCCAACGCCGCCGCCAGCATCCTCCGCTTTATGGCCAACCCCGACAACCCAACCCGCAAGGCCGCGCCCGCCGCCCATTAATGACGTTTGAAAACAAATAGCCTTAATAGCAGAATGATGATCCCCGCCAGGAACATAAAAATGGATATCCTGTTGATCCCATGCATATACCGCATCCATTGTGTATTCGGTGCATTGGGATCCCTTTTCTTAATATAGAAGTACTCCCCGATTTGTCTCCACACTCCCATAAAATAAATTGATTACCGTCAAAGGTAAATAACACCCCGGATTTTTGAATTGTTTAACCTGAAAATCCTCTATATTTGCACTCCCAAATCAGTCACCCTTTGAGCCGTTCACCGGCCTGCGTCTGATCGCCGGGACACAAAAAGGGGGATTAGCTCAGTTGGCTAGAGCGCTTGCATGGCATGCAAGAGGTCGTCGGTTCGACCCCGATATCCTCCACCCGAAAAAGGCTATTTCGTTTTGAAATGGCTTTTTTTTATACCTATAACCTAACACTCAAAAGCTCCCGCCCCAATTCATGAAGTCCCCTTTCAATATCATATTTAAAAGAAAATTCCAAATTACCTCCATTCAAAGCCGGATCCGGGGATTTACCTTCTTTCTTACAAAAATCCAGCACATCTGCAATGGCGCTTTCCAAATCCATCTTGGCAGCTTCAATCGTCTCACCATAGCCAGTCACAGGAAAATCATGCCCGTAAATGCCAAATCCGGTAGAGGAAGCCTCGATAAATAAGTGTTACTTTCTTCTTTTTCATTTTATAAACCTTAAAAGGCAACCTGTTCTGCTATTTCCCAATATTACGAACAAATGTCTATTTTAACCTACAAAAATCAGCAATATATTGCCGATTACATAAATTTATTACGTCTAGAAAATCATTTTTCTAATTTTACGTAATTTATTGCCGATTTTGGCTTCAAATTTAAAAAATTAATTCTACCTTAGTTAAAATCAGTGATATATTACCGATAACAATGGAAAATTTAGGCAACATCATCACAACCAGAAGAGAGTTCTTACATCTTCGCCAGGCAGATCTGGCTGAAATGAGTGGAATTGCGATCAAAACCATTCATCTCATTGAATCCGGAACCGGCAATCCATCAGTGGAAACGCTGACAAAAATCGCCACCGTTCTCGGTATGGAACTTTTATTGCAAGTCAAGAAGGTGAACTGATGGCAAAAGCAGGTATCTACAATAATGGCACCTTGGCAGGTTATTTAGAAAAAAAAGGCCCTGCTGATTATTATTTTATCTACGAGTACAGTTATTGGTCGAACCCATCCTTTCCTGCCATCAGCCTAACACTTCCCAAAACTCAACAGACCTATCAAAGTCAAACGCTTTTCCCTTTTTTTGCTGGTTTGCTGGCAGAAGGAATTAACAAAGATATCCAATGTCGTCTGTTGAAAATAGATGAACAGGACGATTTTACCCGTCTGCTGAAAACGGCGGGAGAGGATACAATTGGTGCGATCACTGTTAAAGAAATAATAGAATAAACATGCCATGCTGCGGATGCTATAAAGAGAATGTAGAAGGCTATTGCTCCACCTGCCGAAAGTTACTGTTCGATGGCCAACGAATACATACCGTCCTGCCCTTTGACGCGCCTAAGGCGGACAACCTGGAGATGTTTCAGGAAAAAACAAAGCGACTTTCCATCTCAGGAGTCCAATTGAAATATTCAGTAAAACGAGAAGGAAAGGAACTTATATTGACCGAAAAAGGTGGCCAATATATATTAAAGCCGATTCCGCCCACTACTCAACTCGTTGAGCGGGAGCAGGCGCCTGAGAATGAACATTTGACCATGCAAATTGCTGCCCAGCTTTTTAATATCAGCACTGCGGCTAATGGACTTATCTATTTCAAAGACGATGCGCCGGCTTATCTGACCCGTCGCTTCGACGTTAAGCCAGAAGGGGGCAAATATCAGCAAGAAGATATGGCTCAGCTTAGCGGTCGCAGTCGGAACACCCATGGAGAAAGCTTTAAATATGACGGCACCTACGAGGAGATCGGCCAACTGATCCAACAATATGTAGCAGCCTATCCACCAGCCCTTGAGCAATTCTTCCGACTGGTGGTTTTCAATTACCTTTTTTCAAATGGTGATGCACACTTGAAAAACTTTTCCCTGATCCAGACTGCAATGGGAGATTATACTTTATCCCCGGCTTACGATTTGATGTGCACTGTACTGCACACCCCTTTGGAGTCAGACACTGCCCTTGATTTATTTGCCGGATCGATGAATAGTCCTTTTTATTCATTATTCGGATATTATGGGCAGGCCGATTTTCGTGCACTGGCAAATAAGATAGGCATTGTACCGATACGACGAGACAGGATTTTGACCCAATTACTATCGACAACAGGACAGGTTTTGCAGCTAATTAACCAATCTTTTTTAAGTGAAGAGGCAAAAGAAAAATACATACATGCCTACAATGACAAAGTGATCCGAATGGGCATGACCAAAGAAATGATTGCCCATATCATGGACCCGCAACATCCGGGAGTATATGCCGTAACGCATACACCCGCAAAATTGACTTTCCTGGATCGTAAAATGCTGATAGGATATTTTAATCCTACAGAGCAATCAGAAGTCCTGGAAAAGGAAAATAAATACACCTTTATTGAATTGAATAATTCGAAGTCATATCGTACCACAAAAGATTCTCAATATGTGACGATCGTAGAGGGAGATATTCTGACGAAAGTAGAACACCTGTCGAAAAACTAGCAATAC
>Ga0207033_1250_pt1 | contig 9392 bp, 2 predicted proteins | sample Alteio_BWMinCont_35_FD_153262 | JGI IMG/M metagenome (GOLD analysis project Ga0207033, IMG submission 153262) | Enriched cells from forest soil in Barre Woods Harvard Forest LTER site, Petersham, Massachusetts, United States -... | ecosystem: Environmental > Terrestrial > Soil > Temperate forest >... | reverse complement strand
CAAACCAGGTAACCATTGTGACTATTCCGCCTACTGCATTTTTAGGTTCTGCAGGGGTTGCCAATAAGGGGATACATATTGTTTCCTTAAAACCGGTTGCTATATATGCGCATATCTACGCGCTTGCGGTTTCCGGCGCTACTTTATTGTTGCCGGTAAGCACATTGGGTAAAGATTATTTTTCTATTAATTATAAACAACAGTCAAATGCCGGCCGTGCTAACCCGGCGTATTCCGCATTTGTAATTGTAGCGACTGAAGATAATACAGCTGTGCAGATAACGCCGGCAGCTTCATTAATTGACGGTCATGCTAATGGTGTTACGTTTACAGTCAATCTTAATAAGGGGCAAATATACCAGGGGCTATCAGCAACTGACCTTACAGGGACACAGATCACTTCAGTCAATTCGGCGACAGGCAGTTGTACTAAAATAGCAGTATTTTCAGGCAGTTCAAGGGTTGATATCGGGTGTAACCCTAACTACATAACGTCTGATAATCTTTTTCAACAAGTATATCCAACAGCCACCTGGGGGAAAAACTATATCACCGTACCCCTTACCAGCAGGAATTATGACGTTTTCAGGATCGTATTAAGTAATCCAACAACAACTATTAATCCTAATGTTAAATTGAATGGTACGAATGTCCCGCTAAGCAGTTTTAGCAGCGGTTATTATGAGTTTTCTTCCCAACAGCCCAATATAATTACTGCCGATCAGCCCATACAAGTCGTCCAGTACTCGGTGACACAAGAAAACACAATTACATGCGGCGCTTATACTTCGGATGTAGGCGATCCTGAAATGATCTTTTTAAACCCTCTCGAACAACCTGTAGACCACGTAACCTTATACTCAACGGGTAATTACCAAATAGTTAAAAGTTTTATAAATGTTGTGATAAAAACGGCTGCTGTACCAACATTTATCCTGGACGGTGTGCCTTATACCAGTTTTACACCTGTGCCTAACGATTCTTTGTATTCCTATGCGCAAATATCTGTGCAGTCGGGCCCGCAGGATGTGCAGGTATCAACCGGCAGCGCCGGTACACATAATATAAGCGCCGGCGATGGTTTTAATGCCATAGCATATGGTTTTGGCAATGCCGAATCATACGGATATGCAGCGGGTACCAACCTGCAAAACCTAAATGAAAACATTACCCTCGCCAATCCTGCAAATGATACCGTTACCCAAACCAATGGTTGCATAGGGACAACTTATAAATTGCAGCTTACCTTGCCCTACCTTACCTCAAACATCGTATGGAACCTTGGCGGTGGTATTATTTATACTGATAGCAATCCTGCACCGGTATCAACAATAACAAAGGGGACAAAAACAGTGTATTTATACCAGTATTATAAACCGGTAACTTATAATACGCCCGGTGATACTTCAGTGATAGCTACTGTATTTAATCCCACCGTGGGCGGATGCGGGAATAATGACGCCGTGGAATTTGACTTTAATATTTCGGCGACACCAATTGCTGCCTTTAATATAAATGGTCAATGCTCAGGTGATTCTACGGTTTTTACAGATAAAACAAATGCTAATGGCACTTTTATAAAAACATGGCTATGGAATTTTGGTGATAATACAACTTCAGTGCTGGAAAACCCAAAACATTTGTATGCCGCGCCGGGTAATTATAAAGTAACATTGTCTGTTGCCAATGTTAATGGTTGTGGATCAGTTTCTTCGCAAGCAATCTATATAAACCATAAGCCGGTTGCAGCTTTTTCTGTGGCAACGCCAGATTGTGCAGGTCAAAATATTACGTTTACTGATAAATCTGCATCCATTGATGGAAAGATCATAAAATGGATATGGAGCTATGGTGATGGTCAGGTAGATACGCTTGCCGGTAATCAGTCAATTAGCCATGTTTACGCAAATACCGGCACTGATACCGTTAAATTAACCGTTGTTACAGACATTGGCTGTACAAGTATTACTACCGTACAGGCAATAAATATTAACCCCTTACCGGTAGTTGATTTTAGCCTGCCAGCGGTTTGCCTTAATGATACCTACGCACAATTTACCGATAAAAGTACAATTGCCGATAATACCGAAAGCAGTTTTACCTATCTATGGAACTTTGGCGATCCGAATGCTGCCAATGGAAATTCCGGTACGTCAACCCAGCAAAATCCTAAATATAAATACTCACAGGCAGGCAATTACAATGTTACTTTAACAGTTACGTCGAAATATGGCTGCACTATTTCAAAAACACAGCCTTTTACCGTTAACGGTGATACGCCTGTGGCAGCTTTTTCTGTAGAGAATAGCGCTAATTTATGTAGTATGGCCGATGTTGTATTTGATGACCAATCCACGGTAAATTTTGGTAACATCACCAAAATAATATGGTATTTTGACTACACTAACCAGCCCGCTGATACAGTGGTGTTTTATAAAGGTAGTTTACCGGCCAACAACAAATACTATCATAATTATGGCGCATTCAATTCGCCGCTTACAAAATCATATACTGTCAGGATGGATGTATATTCTGGCATAACCTGTACCAATACTACACAACAAAATATTACCATTAATGCCAATCCTGTGGCCGCCATAGCACAAATTGGGCCGATATGCCAGGATGCCCAGCCCGTTCAAATTGTTGTAAATAACAACGGATTTAACGGGACGGGTGTATTTACAGGTTCGGGCGTGTCTAAAGCCGGTTTGTTTGATCCTTCAGTGGCGGGGCAAGGCATCTTTACCATAAATTATACATTTACGGCTCAAAACGGCTGCAGCAATTCAACAAGCGAGCAGGTTACAGTAAATCCTGATCCAACCGTTTCTGTCGGTCCGGATATTGTTTTGCTCCAGGGCGGACAGGTGACTATACCGGCTACCGCAAGCGGGAATAACCTTACTTATCAATGGACACCTTCAACAGGTTTAGATCATGATAATATATTAAACCCAATAGCAAGCCCGACAGATGATATAACCTATAAATTAGTGGTTACCAATACTGAAGGCTGTTCGGTTGGCGCGGTAGTTGCAGTATCTGTGCTAAAATACCCGGTTATCCCCAATGCATTTACACCAAATGGTGATGGCATAAACGATACGTGGGACATTAAATACCTTAATTCGTATCCCAATAATACGGTGGATATATTTAACAGGTATGGTGGAAAGGTGTATTCATCAATAGGTTACCCGGTTCCCTGGGATGGCACGTACAGGGGAGCTGCTTTGCCTGCAGGTACTTATTACTATATTATTGACCCAAGAAACGGGCGTAAGGTTATTTCGGGCAGTGTAACGATCATCAGATGATAATTTGAAAGTATATTTGTTAGGATGAATTGGTGGATTGAGTTGAATTAAGTTGATTGCTTTGGATTTTCAGTAATGTGCATTCGGGACTTTAACAAATGAAAAGATTTTTACTGATCATAAATATTATTGCATTCATTTTCTGTTTGATGCCCAAAGTTAAGGCACAAGGGAATCAAACTGTAACCAACGGCGCTACTACCACGGCTGCAAATTTTCCGGGTACGGGGTGTGTTTATAACTGGGTTAATGATACACCAGGGATAGGTTTGGCGGCGAGCGGCACAGGCAATATTGCTTCCTTTACTGCCGTAAATACGGGTAGCAGCGCAGTTACAGCCACCATTACGGCTACACCGGTACCCGCGGGGTTTGCGTATATAGCGAATTTTGGTTCTAACACAGTCTCGGTAATCAATACAACGACAGATGCTGTAGTTGCCACAGTACCCGTGGGCAATAGCCCTATGGGTGTTGCAGTAAGCCCGGATGGTGGCATTGCATACGTTGCCAATTCAAATTCTTCCACAGTGTCAGTAATCAATGCCTCAACTAATAATGTGATAGCCACTATCCCTGTGGGTTTAAATCCTGATAATTTAGTTGTTAGTTACGATGGTAACTTTTTGTATGTGATAAATAGTTCTTCCAGCAATATATCGGTGATTAGTACTGCAACCAACGCAGTGTTAGCAAGTATTCCTGTAAATCCAAATCCGTTTGGTATAGCGGTGAGTCCGGATGGAAGCCGGCTCTATGTGACGTATGGATCGGATGGCACCGTTGTATCAGTGATCAGTACCGCAACTCAAGCTCTGGTATCAAATGTTCCGGTAAATAAATTCGTTTTTGGGGTAGCGGTAAGCCCTGACGGCCGCGAGGTTTATGTGACAAATTATGTTGATGGCACAGTCCAGGTCATCAATGCTGCGACCAATATGATAACCGCCACCATTTCAATTGGCGGTGCCCCATACGGGATAGCTGTAAGCCCGGATGGCACCAAGGTATACGTGGCAACTAACAATGCACCTGGAGGGACTGTCACTGTCATCAATACTTTAACTAATGCCATAATAGCCATGATTGTAGGGAATGGCGGCCCTTACGGTATATCGGTGAGCCCGGATGGGAGCACGGTGTATGTGACAAATGTAGTCCCTGGTGAGGTTTCGGTGATCAATACGGCAACCAATACAGTGATTGACAAGGTAAATGTTGGCTCCTTACCTGAATCCATGAGCAATTTTGTTACAGGCGGGATAGGTTGCAGTGGTGCTCCCATTGCCTTTACCATTACAGTAAACCCCGCCGCCGCATTGCTCCCAACTATTACCACGAGTACGGTAACCGGCACCATTTCTGCTTGTGCCGGGGCAAATTCAGCCAGTCCCAATATTCAGCAGTTTACTCTTTCGGGGAGTAATTTAAGCAACAATATTATCGTAACCGCACCTACAGGTTTTGAGGTATCACTTATCGCAGGCAGCGGGTATGGCAGCAGTGTAACAATCCCCCAATCAGGCGGCCCGGTAAACAGTACTATTATTTATGTACGGTCGGCGGCTTCCGCTTCACCAGGCATCATATCAGGCAAGGTAGTGATAACTTCAGGCCCAACCACCCAAAACGTAATGGTGAATGGTATCGTAAATGCATGGCCAACGGTAAATGCTGTATCAAACCAAACTTTTGCCAACGGTACTGTTACAACAGGTGTTACTTTTACAGGTACAGCTAATATCATTAATTGGGTTAATAATAATCCGGGAATCGGTTTACCGGCAAGTGGCACCGGTAATATTTCCCCATTTACCGCAATAAATACAGGCAACAGCCCTGTAATTGCTACTATTTCGGCAACACCGGTATCTGTAGGGTATGCCTATGTCGCCAATTCTATCTCAAATGATTTATCAGTAATTAATACAACAACAAATTCTATAGTAGCCACTATCCCGGTAGGTCAAACCCCTACAAGCGTAACTGTAAGCCCCGATGGAACGCGGGTGTATGTTACAAATCAACGTGCAAATACAATCTCGGTTATTAATACCGCAACAAATTTCGTAATATCTACCATTACGGTGGCGGCATTTAGTCCAACCAGCGTAGCGGTGAGCCCGGATGGCAAGGAGCTATATGTAGTAAATTTAAATTCGAATAATGTTTTAGTGTTCAGTACCGTGACTAATACCGTATTAGCTACAATTGGGGTTGGCGGTTACCCGGTTGGTATAGTGGTTAGCCCCAATGGCAGCATGGTGTATGTAGCAAACAGTTCAAATACTATATCGGTGATTGATGCGTCAACCGAACAGGTAAAAACAACCATCCCTGTGGGGAACAGCCCTTATGGTATAGCAATAAGCCCGGATGGCAATACGGTTTACGTCGCAATGTCGGGCGCTAACAATGTTACCTTAATTAATACCAATACAAATATGGTGACCGGAACCATCCCAGTGGGTTCAAACCCGGCCGGCGTAACGGTAAGTCCCAATGGAAATTATGTGTATGTGTCAAATCAAACTTCAAATTCTGTATCGGTAATTAATACTTCAACAAATAAAGTAGTATATACTATACCTGTAGGTTTAAACCCTTTGGGCCTATCGTTTAGCCCAGATGGCAGCATGGTATATGTAGCTAATGAAGATGCCAATACTGTTTCAATAATTAACACGGCAACCAATACAGTTACCGCAACGGTCAATGTCGGGTCATACCCCATATCCCTCGGCAATTTTGTTACAGGGGGCACAGGCTGCAGCGGTATATCGGTTAATTTTACAATTACGGTAAATCCAACAGTACTTTCTGTTATTACGGCGGCAGGCACCCTATCGCCCCTAAATACTATTTATGGTACATCCTCGCCATCGGCAATTTTTACGGTATCAGGCACAAATATGACGGCGGGTATCTTAGTTAGCCCACCTTTAGGATTTGAGGTAAGTACTGATGATATTACTTTTAGCAGTACGGTTACCGTTGGGGCGGCAGGTACCATTGCCCCGGCAACGGTTTACATAAGATTAGCCTCATCAACGCCGGTTGGCAATTATTCGGGGAATATTGTTTTGAGCGGCGGTGCCGCCGCTAATGTTAGTGTGCCAATGCCTTTAAGTACGGTAACACCTGCCACTTTAACCATCATTGCGGATAACGAAAGTAAATTTTTTGGAGCGGTTAATCCACTTTTAACAGTAACCTACAGCGGCTTTGTAAATAATGACAGCCCTGCGCAATTAATAGCTCAGCCTATAGTAACCACAACGGCTATAACCACCTCGCCGGCAGGCCAATATCCAATTACAGCAAGCGGGGCAGCCTCTCCAAATTATACTTTTATTTATGTACAAGGCATACTTACTATTACCGGTTCCCTGCAAATGGTTGTAATCCCAAATACCTTTACACCCAATGGCGATGGGATAAACGATACGTGGGATATTAAAAACCTTGATTCGTATGTAAATTGTACCGTTCAGATTTTCACCCGATACGGAGAAAATGTATATTCCTCAATCGGTTATGGCGTGCCCTGGAACGGGACCTATAAAGGGGCTGCGTTGCCCCCCGGCACTTATTATTATATAATTAATCTTAAAAATAGTAGCAAATTGTTATCAGGCTTCGTAGCTATTATCAGGTAGTGAGTGGCGAGTGGTGAATGGTGAGCGGTGAGTAGAGTTTTGTATAAATGATGTCTGAAACGTTAAATTCCTTGATTCTTACCCAAATTGTTAGACTGAAATGTACAACAGATACCGAGAAAATGTATATTCGTCAATTGGTTATAGTGTTTAAGGAATGTGCCCCTTTGGGTACTGCGTTGCCAGCCAGTACCCGTTATTATGTTATAAACATTAAGTATGGTAGTGAATGTAACCATGCTTTGTAGCTATTATCATATAAATAATGAAAAGATTTTTATTTTTACTAATTTTTTTGATTGCAGGGATGCAACTGGCATTTTCCCAACAAAAACCGCAGTATACGCAGTATATTTTTAACAACCTGCTTTTAAACCCGGCTGTAAGTGGTATTGAAAATTATACCGATGTTAAAGCTGGATACCGCAGTCAATGGACGGGCCTCCAGGGAGCACCGGTAACCAGCTATTTAACTGTAGATGCTCCAATCGGCGACAAATTTATACAGGGTGATGCCACGGCCTTCCCGTCCGCAGGGGGCGAAGACCCGTCAAGCAGGTCGTATACGCAAAACTATATGGCTTCAGAACCCCATCATGGCATTGGCTTTATGGTAGTATCAGACCAGGCTGGCCCAATTAACCAAACAAATATCGATCTCACCTATGCTTATCACCTTGGTTTAACTGACCGTATAAATTTGGCTGTAGGTGTGCAGGGAGGGGTTAACCACGTCATCCTGAATACATCGCAGATCACCCTTGAAAACCCAAATGATCCAGCTATCACAAATGGCAATAACAGCCAGTGGAAACCGGATCTCGGTGTAGGAGTCTGGCTATACTCTTCCAACTATTTCTTTGGCGCTTCAGTGCAACAATTGTTGCCTGAGAACTTGTATTTCAGTACCAATAATACTTACAATCAAAGTAAAACAGTTCCGCAATACTTTGTAACAGGCGGCGTTAAGCTTTTTTTAACGGATGACCTCGCGGTTTTGCCTTCATTTTTAGTCAAGGTAATAAATCCCTTACCATTAACTTATGACATTAATGCCAAACTTTCATTTAGAGATAAGTTTTGGATAGGGGGATCTTACCGCCGTGACGATTCATTTGGTGTATTAGCAGGTTTAAATATCAGTTCGTTTATTAATATCGGCTATTCATATGATATTACTACATCAGCCTTAAATACAGTAAGTAATGGCACACACGAAATTGTGATCATCTTGCTGCTCAATAACAGGTATAACGTGTCAAGTTCGCAGCATAGTTTTTAGTTTGCAGTTTGCAGTTTGCAGTTTGCAGTTTGCAGTTTGCAGTTTGCAGTTTGCAGTTTGCAGTTTGCAGTTTGCAGTTTCGGATTATGTTAAGCAGGATGAAAATGTTAAGGGTAAGCTTTTTTTAGCTGCCCACTGCTAACTGCCTACTGCAAACTATAATTCTTTACGTAGTCTTGCTACAGGGATATTCATTTGCTCGCGGTATTTGGCAACGGTGCGCCGGGCTATATTGTAACCTGCATCTTTCAAGATTTCCGTTAATTTTTCGTCGGCCAGGGGGTGCTGTTTATCTTCGGCGCCGATATGTTCTTCCAATATTTTTTTAACCTCTTTATTTGACACTTCTTCGCCGCTTTCTGTTTGTATTGCCTCTGAGAAAAATGATTTCAACAAAAATGTGCCAAATTCAGTTTGCACGTATTTTGAATTGGCAACGCGCGATACGGTCGATATATCCATATTGATCCTGTCAGCTATATCTTTAAGGATCATTGGTTTCAGGTTTTTATCATCACCAGTTAAAAAAAACTCATACTGATATTGCATTATAGCGTTCATGGTTTTTAAAAGCGTTTGCTGGCGCTGTTTAATAGCATCAATAAACCATTTTGCCGAATCGAGTTTTTGTTTTACAAATTGAACCGCTTCCTTTAGTTTTTTGTCCTTTTGCGAAGCTTTATCATAATGTTCAAACATTTCCTGGTATGAGCGGCTTACCTTAAGTTCGGGCGCATTTTTTGAGTTTAAAGTAAGGATAAGGATACCGTCATTATTTGTGACATGAAAGTCAGGGATCACCTGCATTTGCTTGGTGTTCACTTCGTTTGAATCGCCCGGCTTGGGGTTAAGCTTTAAAATCTCATTTACGACGCCCCGCAACTCATCCGATGACATATTTAATGATTTCTCAAGCTTATCATAATGTTTACGTGTAAACTCATCCAGGTAATGCTCAACAACTATTATCGCTTTTTTTATGATTGGGTCGGATGGGTCCTTTTTTCGTAATTGAATTAAAAGGCACTCCTGCAAACTGCGCGCCCCTACGCCGGCAGGGTCAAAGCCCTGGATAACCTTCAGCATATCTTCAACCTCTTCTTCTTCGGCGTTAATGTTTTGCGAAAAAGC
>Ga0207033_1249_pt1 | contig 9406 bp, 8 predicted proteins | sample Alteio_BWMinCont_35_FD_153262 | JGI IMG/M metagenome (GOLD analysis project Ga0207033, IMG submission 153262) | Enriched cells from forest soil in Barre Woods Harvard Forest LTER site, Petersham, Massachusetts, United States -... | ecosystem: Environmental > Terrestrial > Soil > Temperate forest >... | reverse complement strand
GACGTCGTTACCTGGAGCTGCTTGGCGGTTGCGTTTAGAACCGACTGTTGCACATAGTTGGTGCCATCGGGCAGGCTCGCCATCTGAATCGTCAATGTGACCACGTCCTTGGGCTCATCCATGTACGTGTTGACATTTACGGTGGTGATCTTTCTTGCGCTCGTATCGAAGGAAAGCGTCATTTGATCTCCGGGCTGGGAGTAGTTCTTGAAAATAATTTGCGCCACCGGCGACCCCGGTGACGAACTCAATGAGGCATTGCCGGCTTGAAAGGCTTGCGCCATTTTCTGCGGGTCAGGTGGTACATAGAGGGCGAGAAGAGTCTTTACCTGTCCCATATACTGCTGCATCTCTTCGGTCTTCTTCTCGATGATCCGCTGCTTCATTCTGCCTCCGCTGGGAGGTTGCGGCGGCGGCCCCATCGGAGTCTTCTGGACCGTCCCATCAGGGCCGTACTGGCACATGGATGTCTTGGGGGGCTTGGGATCGCCCTTGAGCGTGAGCTGGGTTGTTTCCATCCATTGATAGCGGTGAAGCTTCTGCTGATTCTCCGCAGCAGATTGCTTTATGGCTGCTATTTTCTCCTGCAGTTCACCTCCCGGTGCCCCACCCATCTGGGCGAGCGCAGGAATAATGGCGGCAAGAACCACGGCAGCGATAAGCAGGGAACGCTTGTAGGTATAGCAAGGCAGCTTAGTGACCGACCGCGTCGCATCGGCGGTGAAGATGAGTTGGTTCATTTAGGTCTCCTGTTGGAAGGCAAATGGTGGACGTTGTCTTTCGGTATTTTGAGAGACCCCACGATAACTCTTTGCCACATGCAGGTCAACGTTAACGTTTTCTAAGTGTTGAGAGCGCGGAATCCTGCACTGCGCCGCATCTCTGAACTCTGCTTCGGAACCGAACTTTGGTTCTGCAAAGTAGTGTAAACGCCGAGTGGATTCCGCTCCCACGGGTTTACCTTCTTAATAGATGAAGATGAAAGATCCGAACGGATTTGCGGGCGTCTCACTTCCGTTTTTTTCCGTTCCTGCCGGTCCTTTCTTACTCTAGAGAGAACCTGTTCATGTGATCTGCGAACGCTAGCGCTTAGTGTCGCCGTTTTATCGATCGATCCGTTCTTTCAAGGTTTCTGGATTACAATCGCTCGCAGTCCACTGAGCTAAGGGGGAAGTCCGCATGTTTCAACCCGATCTGCTGCACCGCAAACGCATTCTCATCACCGGGGGCGGCACAGGTTTAGGGAAAGGCATGGCCCACCGTTTTCTGGAGTTGGGCGCCACGGTTTACATCTGCGGACGGCGTGAGCAAGTTTTATCCGACGCCGAAGCTGAAATGAGCCGTGTGGCGCCGGGGAGGATTCGGTCTCTAGCTTGCGATATTCGTGATTTGGCGAGCCTCGAAGCGACTGTCGCGACAATCTGGAAAGATGGCCCACTCGATGTGCTGGTAAACAACGCCGCGGGAAATTTTCTGGCTCGCACGGAAGAGTTGTCGCCAGGCGCATTTGAAGCCGTGATTGGAATCGTGCTGATGGGTACGATCAACGCAACCATGGCTTGCGGACGGAGATGGTTGCAAGCCGCACACCCCGGCGTCGTCCTGAACATTGCCGCAACCTATGCATCGACGGGTTCAGCGTATGTCGTACCTTCCGCGATGGCGAAGGCTGGAGTCGTCGCAATGACCCGCAGTCTGGCGGTGGAATGGGGGGACCGTGGCATCCGCATGAACGCTATCGCTCCGGGACCGATTCCTACCGAAGGAGCGTTTTCCCGTTTGCTTCCGCGCCCGGAGCTCGAAAAGTTTGCCCGCGAGCGAAATCCACTTCGTCGCTTCGGCACGGTCGAGGAGTTGGCGAATCTCGCGGCATTCCTGGTGAGCGATGGCTCGAGCTACATTAACGGTGACGTGATCGTGATGGACGGTGGCGAACAACTGCAAGGCGCAGGCGAATTCAGCGCACTGGGAAGATTGCTGAATGAGGATGACTGGAAATCGCTTAAGCCGCGCAAGGTACAGCGAGGCTAGGATCGATAAAACGGTCATTCCTAACGCAAGCTCTTTTCCGCTGTCTTAAACATCTCCGGCATCGCGATATTCCAGCTTTGCCAGTCATGGCTACCCGGCGTGCTGATCAAGTCTAAATTTATGCCACGCTCGCGCACCCGACGCGCGAATCGCTTGTTTATCGCGTATAGCGGATCATTTTCTCCGCACGACAAGAACCAATTCGCGCTGGGGTTCTTCGGCGCACGATCAAGAAGCTCAAAAACATCTTCACCTTTTCTGGTAGCGGGCTGCACACCGAAGATGGTCCAGATCCTCCACGTCTGTCCCCAGCGCCGCAGGCTCGGCCGGCGTCGCGTAATGTCCATGGGGCCACTCATGCTTGCGGCGAATCCGTAACGCTCTGGGTGCTTCAATGTCAGTTTCACGGCACCATACCCTCCCATCGAAATCCCCGCAATTCCCGTGTGTTCGTAGCCCTTCATCACGGGGAATCTGGCCTCGACATCGCGCGGGAGTTCCAGCACAATCGCGTCTTCCCAGCGTGCATGCCTCTTGTGTTTGGCGTTCGTGTAATACGATAAGTCTGCTTCTGGCATCACAACAATCAGCCGCGCGGCAGTGGCCAGCTTCACGAGCTCCGAGCGGTCCATTATTTCTGCCGGACTGCTATTCACACCGTGAAGCAGATACAAAACTGGAAACGATTCGCCCGCGTTCACCGTGGGAACGACTGCACGATACAGGAGCACACCGTTTATGCTCGTACTGGGGAAACGAATATCTGTCACAGTGGCGGCCTCGGTAGTGGACACAAGCTGTACAGTCGTCGGTTGAACCGGGCGGTAACATCCCAAGCAGAAAAGTAAAGAGAAAGCCAGCAGAGCCATTACTTGGGACGGTCGAAGAATGAGCCGGGAGTTGGCGCCGTTCAATATCTCTATCTCTGCGGTGATGGCATTACCAGCCATTTGAGCAGCATGTTCACCAGGGTGAGCACGATGCCGCCCAGGAACGCCGCTCGGAAACCGGTTATATGGAAACCCGGTACGAACGTCGAGGCTAGTTCCAGCATGATCGCATTGATCACAAACCAGAACAGTCCCAAGGTGAGGATGGTGAGTGGAAAGGTAATGATCTTTAAGAATAGCCCCACGGTCGCGTTGACCAAACCGATAACGACGGCAGCAATGAGCGCGGCAGCCGCGCCATCCACATAAAAGCCGGGCACCACCCGGGAAGTGATCCATACCGCCAACGCGCTAACGAACCAGTGCAAGAGCATTCGGAGCATGAAGATCCTCTCGACTGCAAACAGACTATAAAGCGGCTGGGCGAGGCATAGCAACCTCGATCATCGCCTCCCTCGCCCGCGAAAAGTGTAAACGCTTTCTAAGCTATCTCATGGACGGGGTCGGCAGGAGGCGTCGAGAACAAGTGCCGCGGCGTGCCTAAGTTCCTTACGCACAGCCTCATAGGCGGGTTTTCCGGCCTGCGATCGGTCGGATCTAAAGTTATCTGCAGGATCGCCGATAGTCCTGAATAACGGTAGTCCGAAGGAGGAACATTATGGTAGCTCCGATTTCTGGAGGTACGGCTTTCGATTTTGGTGCAGCGGCACAAACTACGGCTGCACAAACTGAGGCCACAACTGCTCCCGCCGCAACTGCGAAGCAACCAACCAAGATTGAGCCAGCAAGTGACACCGTAAGGCTGTCTGACAGAGCCCAAGTTCACCTTTTAAGAACGCAGGGCCAGACGGTCGCACAGATCGCCACAAGCACAGACCTGACGGCTCAAGCGGTCGACAGCTACTTGGGGATTGCGCAGGCGCCCGTACCATCGGTCGCAGCGAGCAACAAGTAGCTCAGAATCGACTGGTCTTGGCGGGCGCGTCGTCCGAATGAGGTCGGACTTCGGGGGAGGACCGATCTCACTTGGCGCCCGCCGCGGCCTTATTCTCCATTCCTTCAAAAACATCTTCTGCCCGGCGCAGAGCTTCTTGCACGTTCTCGCAAATGTTTTCGCGTCCAATTACGTCTTCAAACTCGGACTGCCGAATGAGTTGAGCGGGCTGTTCGCGGGCGCCACAGAGAATCAGCGTCCGGTTCGAGGCGTGCAGTTCGCGCGCCACTTCCTCTAACGCGTATAACCCCGTCGCATCGATCGCGGTCATGTTGCGTAACCGCAAGATGACCACGGGCGGCAGTTCATGTATTTTCTCCAGGATCGTCGCGATCTTGTCCGTCGCTCCAAACAAGAACGGCCCGTGAATACGGAAGATGGTCGCGTAGTAGGGAATGTCTTTGTCTTGCAGAATGTGTACCCGGCCGTCTTCGACGTAGTCGTCGGTGACCTGAGATACGGTCGTGGTATTTGCGACCCGACCGATGAACAACAGGGCGGCCAGAATCATCCCGGCCTCGACTGCGACTGTAAGGTCAGCGAATACTGTGAGTGCGAACGTCACCAGCCAGATACTGATATCGGTCTTGGTCAGTTTCAGCAGTTGCGGGATCTCGCGCCACTCGCCCATGTTGTAGGCGACCACCAGCAAAATAGCCGCCAGCGATGCCATCGGAATAAAACTGGTCAGACGTGCGGCAAACAGGAGCACACAGACGAGAGTTAAGGAGTGAATCATTCCGGCAACGGGTGTCTTGGCGCCGGCTCGGATGTTGGTCGCTGTGCGCGCGATTGCGCCCGTGGCGGGCAGCCCACCAAACATCGGCGAAACAATATTGGCCACGCCTTGCGCCATCAGTTCAACATTCGGATTGTGATGGTCATTGCTCATGCGGTCCGCCACCACTGCGGACATCAATGACTCAATCGCGCCCAACATCGCGACCGTGAATGCAGAACCCAGAAGCCCGTGAATAAGATCGGCGCGGAAGCGCGGAATCGCGAAGTGGGGCAGGCCGCTCGGGATCCCGCCGAAGCGCGTTCCAATGGTTTCAACCGGCAGTTTGAGTGCGACCACCGCGATTGTGCCTGCGACCATCGCCACGATGGGTCCGGGAATACGGTTCGAAAGCGCGCGGCATACCAAAAGCGTCACCAGGGTGCCGACGCCGAGAACTGTCGCGGCGTACGACAAAGTATGAAAATTGGCTGCTATGCTTTCCATACGCAGCCAGAACACTCCGGGAATCTTATCGATCCTCAGTCCAAAGAGATCTTTGATCTGCGTACTCGCGATCAGAACCGCGATTCCATTGGTGAAACCGATCACGATGGGCCGCGGGATGAACTTGACAGCCGTGCCCATTCCCGTCACCCCGAGAATGATGAGCAGAACTCCGGCCATCACGGTACACATGAATAGCCCGTCTACACCGTGCACGGCTACAATTCCCGCGACCACCACAACGAATGCGCCCGTCGGACCGCCGATCTGGGTCTTTGATCCTCCCAACGCGGAAATCAAAAATCCCGTCACCACCGCGCAATAAATTCCCGCCTGCGGCGTGAGCCCTGAGGCGATGGCAAACGCCATGGCCAGCGGCAAGGCCACCAGTCCGACCGTCACGCCCGCGACGAGGTCATGCAGAAACGTGTTCAGGCTGTAATCGCGCAGGCAGAGAATGGACGCAGGTAGCCAGCGATCTTCAAAGTCTGTGGTCAGTGAGGTTGTAGTCAGGAAGCACGCTCCGTCAACAGTTGATTATGACAGCCGCGTGCTGTGGCCTCCAATGAAATGTGTCGCACGGAGGTACTAAAGGCCGTGTGATTTGCTCGCGTCGCATAAGCGTCAGTTGCTCTGCCACCGGCCTCGGGCTATGGCAGTCTGCTCTCAGTTGGGACCGTTCGGCGCACTCTGCAGCAGATCTCTGCGGTCTGCGCGTTTTAAGATCTTGACGATAACCAGCAAGCGTAAAATCTCAAATCGCAGAGAAGACCCGCGGAATACGCCGAAATTCAAAATTGCCTTCACTGCGCTCTAGAACAGATTCCACAAAAACTGGTTATACACATCGTGGTGATACTGCACCTCGGGAGCCTTCACGAACGTTCCCAGAAGGCGCGGACAGCGATCGGCTGAGGCCTGCTTCAGGTCCGCATAGCGAGCTTTGACGTCTTCACCTAGCAGTTTCGTCGTCCACTCCGCATTGCGAAAATTCGCCAGCGCGTCATAGATGTTATCCGGCAAGTAACGCTGCGCCTGCCGCAGATTCTTGATCTTCGCCGTGTCCCCGTCGACACCGGTTTTGAAAATCGAATGCATGACCAGGTAAGGATTTGCGTCCGGCGCGACCGAGCGAACTTCCACGCGCATGCTCTTCTCGTTGCCGATCGGAATGCGAATCATCGAGCCACGATCCGTGGGCGACGCCTTGATCTGGTTCGGTGCCTCGAAGTGCGGGTCCAGGCGGCGATACGCGTTGACACTGGGATTCAGCAGCAGGCAAAGATCATTCCCGTGGGTAAGGATGCGATCGATAAACTCCCAACCCATTTTGCTCAGCTTCTCTTCACCCTTAGCGTCCCAGAACAAATTCTTCCCGCCCTTGCTGATCGAGACATTGGTGTGCATCCCGCTGCCATTCACGCCCACCACCGGCTTGGGCAGAAACGACGCGGTGCAACCCATCCTGGTTGCCACTTGGCGGCAAACCAGTTTGTAGAGTTGAATCTGGTCTGCTGCAGCCACTACTTCCCCGTAGCCATAGTTGATCTCGAACTGCGAGGGCGCCACTTCAGGGTGATCCTTTTCATTCTGGAAACCCATCGCACGCTGCACTTCCGCGGTGGTGTCGATGAAGGTGCGCAAAACGTCGCCGGGCAGTGAGTGGTAATAGCCGCCAGTGTTGACGTATTCGAATTTGCCGGTTTCGTGATAGCGGCGCTCCGCATCCGGCCCTTGAAACAGGAAGCCCTCGATTTCGTTGGCCGCATTCAGCGTGTAGCCGTTCTTCTTGTAGAGCCCCTCGGCGTAGGTCTTGAGGATGCCGCGAATGTCAGCACTGTAAGGCGTGCCTCCTTTATCGATCACATCGCCGAAGACCAAGACTTTGCCTGGCCCGAAGATATCGGCTGGACCCCAGTAGAAGGCACTCCAGTCGATGCCGAGGCGCAGATCGCTTTCCCGCTGAGCGGTGAACCCGCGAATCGATGAACCATCAAAAGTGAGGTTGTCCCAGCTCTTGATCAGGAACTTCTTGTCGTAATCCAGCATGTGCAGACGGCCTTCGAGGTCGCTGAACAGCACGGTGACGGCCTTGATCCGCTTTTCCTCGGTCAGATATTCGATACGCTCCTCTTGAATCTTATGAATAGCAACACGATTCTTGCGTTGCTCCTTGGCGTTCAAATTCATCTCTTCCAGTTCGTCGTACGGGATGGCCAGGAAATTTCGCAATTCAGTTGGCATGAATCTCCTTATAAGTCTTGCAAACAAAACTCAGATGTGTTTCGGGGGATGATCGGAACTTGGTAGGGTAACGCGGAGCACCACCTGCTGCCAATCAAAAAAGCTTATAAGACGGATTAAAGGAATCTATTCGACGAGCTTGTGTGGGGATACCCGCGCTCGGCTGTCCGGTCGAGCGCAGTTCAACTCGCCTCCAGAGCCAACCGAGTTCAGGTGGGGGCGGACGCCCTCGTCCGCCGTGTCGAGCAAAGCTCGACTCACTCGACCTGCAATGCCAGAGCTTCTGTACAATCTGTAAGACTCGAGCAGCCTCTGAAGGAATCACGCGATGAACATAATCCTGAACGACGTCGAAACCCGAGTGCTCGGCTCGCTGGTGGAGAAAGACGTCACCACTCCCGATTACTATCCTCTTTCTTTAAACGCGCTGGTCAACGCCTGCAACCAGAAAAACAACCGCGACCCGGTGACGCATCTGCAGGAAGATGCGGTGCAGGAGGCGCTGAGCACTCTCCAGGACAAACGTCTCGCCGGCCCGGCCAGAAGCGCCGACAGCCGGGTCACCAAGTACGAGCATCGGCTGCAGGAGGCGTTCAACTTTACTCGCGGCGAGACCGCCGTCCTCTGCGTGCTGTTATTGCGCGGTCCCCAAACGCCGGGCGAGCTTCGCGGCCGCACCGAGCGCATGCATCGCTTCGAAGACCTCACTGAAGTGCAATCCACCTTGCAGCGCCTGATGCAGCGCGACCCCCCGCTGATCAGAGTTCTTCCCAGACAACCCGGAACTAAAGAATCCCGCTACAAACATCTCCTGGCGGGTGACGTGGAAGACGCTGCCGAGGTCGCGCAGTCGCACTCCTCCGCGTTTGTGGCCGACAACTCCCATGACGACAACCGGATAACACACTTGGAAAACGTAGTATCTGACCTCAGGAAAGAAGTAACCGACCTGAAACAACAACTTGCCAACTTCCGAAAGCAGTTCGATTAGCGGCTCATGTGGTTCGTCGTAGGTCAGGGGCATCGGTCACAACCAAAGACCCCTCCGCCCGTACATCGCCAAGTAGGTTAAACTAAGGAACTTTCTTCAGGAGGAATTCTCATATGCCCGAAGCCGCCCTCAGTGGCGCCGAATTTAAACAGCAACTGCGCGAAGGCACGCCTAAGCTGGGTCTGTTCCTGAATGCACACAGCCCCACCGTCGCCGAGCAACTGGCCCATAGCGGTTACGACTGGTTGCTGGTCGACACTCAACACGGCCCCATGGATCACGAGAAGCTTTCCGCCATGCTTGCGGCTATCGCGAACGGCGGAGCCAAGTCCATCGTCCGCGTCGGAGGATACGACGATCGTCCCGGGATTCAACAGGCGCTCGACCTGGGCGCCGATGGCGTTCTCATTCCCTACATCAACAACGCGGAAGAAGCGCGGCAAGCCGTGAGTTGCAACAAATATCCGACGACCGGCACGCGCTCGGTGTACTTTCCGCAGCGCAGCATGAACAAGGCCGGTCTGCTCGGTTACGCCGGGAACGCCAACAAAAACCTCATTGTTGCGCTGCAAGTGGAGACCGCTTCCTGCATCGAGAACATGGCTGAAATCGCCGCTGTTCCGGGCGTCGATATTTTGTTCCTTGGCCAGAACGACCTCTGCATGTCGATGGGCCTCTTCGAGAAATATGAGTTCCCGCACATGTACACGTCGCCGGAACTGGGAGCGGCCACGCAGAAACTCGTTGAGCAGGCCCGCAAGAACAAGGTTATTCTCGGACTTTTCCTTTTCGGCACCGCGCGCGTTGGCGAGTTTTTGGAAAAGGGATTTACCTTCATCAGCGTTGGCAATGATCTGCACCATCTCCTGACCCAAGCCGGTGCCTATGTGAACGACGTGGAGAAAACGGCTTCGGAAAAGGGCAAGGCATGGAAGCGGCGCCCAACCGCGTTGTTCTAGTCGGCGACGTGAATTGTCTCGTGTAGAGCGGATACTTCTGTCCGCTCAGGCGGGCGGCCAACGTCCGGCTAT
>Ga0207033_1248_pt1 | contig 9420 bp, 4 predicted proteins | sample Alteio_BWMinCont_35_FD_153262 | JGI IMG/M metagenome (GOLD analysis project Ga0207033, IMG submission 153262) | Enriched cells from forest soil in Barre Woods Harvard Forest LTER site, Petersham, Massachusetts, United States -... | ecosystem: Environmental > Terrestrial > Soil > Temperate forest >... | reverse complement strand
TATGTTAGCAGTAGTGAAAATAGCCGGTCAGCAATTTAAGGTCCAGAAAGACCAGACTTTGTACGTTCCCCGGATCGCGGGCAATGCCGGCGATAAAGTTGAATTCGGAGAAGTCCTTCTCTCACATAGCGACGACAAATTGTCCGTAGGGAGCGATGTAAAGGCTGTTATCAAGGCTGAGATCATCGGTCACGTCCAGGGTGATAAGGTTATCGCCTTTAAAATGAAAAGAAGGAAAGGTTTTCGTAAGAAACACGGTCATCGTACCCATTACACGAAAATCCACATCAGCGAAATTGCATAATTAGTAAGCCGCCTCCGGTGGCTTTGGGCTTAATCCGCGAAACCCGCGTAATTAATTTAACCTATCAAATCTCAGAGATATGGCACACAAAAAAGGGGAAGGCAGTGTAAAGAACGGCCGCGACTCACACAGCAAACGCCTTGGCGTTAAGATCTACGGTGGACAGCCCGCTATCTGCGGCAACATCATCGTCCGTCAACGCGGCACAACGTACCATCCCGGAAAAAATGTCGGCGTTGGAAGAGACTTCACCTTGTTCGCACTCACTGACGGATTGGTTGAATTCAGAAAAGGAAAAGGTGATAAAACCTTCGTTAGCGTCAACGCAGTTGAAGTAGTTGCTTAGAAAAAAAAATGGAATTTTTCAAAAATTTTTTTGGATCTTCCAAAGAAGTTTCTATTTTTATGATTGTAATTGATTTACTAACCAATTAAATTCAAAAAAAATGGCAACTGCAAAGAAAGCCGCTAAGAAAAAAGCCGCTCCCAAAAAGAAAGCTGCTCCTAAAAAGAAAGCCGCTAAGAAAGCTGCAAAAAAGAAATAGTTCTATTTCTTCCATAAAGCAGAACATATCGAAGTCCCGAAGCAATTCGGGACTTTTCTTTTCCCCTCAACCCCCACCATTGCTGCATTTCCCGGCCTTTCCGTAACTTGGGGTCATGACAATCGATAACGACTATATCGCCGAACAATTTAGCTTACTGGGCAAGTTGATGGATATCCACGGCGAGAATTCCTTCAAGACGAAATCGTATTCCGTAGCAGCCTATACACTGGAAAAACTCCCCAGTCCCCTCCGGGAATTGCCCCCCGGAAAGATCACCTCCATCAAGGGCATCGGTGACGCCATCGGCAAAAAAATCCAGGAAATCCTCCAAACAGGCGAATTAAGCCTTTTACAGCAATATATTTCCAGCACCCCGCCCGGCGTCATAGAAATGCTCCACATCAAAGGGCTCGGACCAAAAAAAATAGCCACGATCTGGAAGGAAATGGAAATCGAATCGGTCGGCGAACTGCTCTATGCCTGCCAGGAGAACAGATTGCTCCTGTTCAAAGGCTTTGGTGAAAAGACCCAGCAGAATGTCCGCGAAGCGATCGAATTCCGCCTCCGCCACGTGGGCAGCCACCTCTTTGCCGATATAGAAGACTATGCGCTGCTGCTCGATGCTCAATTAAAAAAAACCTTCCCCACAGAACAATGGGCGCTGACCGGGGACTTCCGCCGCCAGCTCGAAGTCATCACCAGGCTGCAATGGATAACCACTGCCCTGCCGGAGACCACGCAGGCCTTCCTCACCACCAACGCACCCGACGAAGTCGTCGCCATCGAATTCATCCATACCACACCCGAAGACTTCACCCGCACCCTTTTTGAAACCAGCTGTAGCAGCGAATTCCTCCAGGCCTGGCGGGAAAAAATCCATACCCCCCATTACATCTCGGAAGAATCGCTCTTCGAAAGCGCAAACCTCCCCTTTATTCCCCCCTTCCGCCGCGAACAAAAAATTATCCTGGAACAGGCCGCCCTCCCCCTTTCTCCGGTCATCGAAACAACCGATATCCGCGCCATCATCCATAGCCATAGCAAATGGAGCGACGGATCCAACACCCTGGGCGAAATGGCCGCCGCCTGTATCGAAAAAGGTTTCGAATACCTGGTCATCAGCGACCATAGCAAGACCGCCTTCTATGCCAACGGCCTGAAAGAAGACCGCCTCCGCGAGCAACACGCCGAAATCGACGAGCTGAACCGCAAACTGGCCCCCTTTGTCATTTTCAAAAGCATAGAAAGCGATATCCTGAACGACGGCGCCCTCGACTATTCCGATGACATCCTTTCCACCTTCGACCTCGTGATCGCCTCAGTCCATTCCAACCTTAAGATGAATGAGGAAAAGGCCATGATGCGCCTGTTACGCGCCATTGAAAATCCCTATACCACTATTCTGGGCCATCTGACCGGCAGACTGCTGCTAAGCCGCCCCGGTTACCCGGTCGACCATAAAAAGATCATCGATGCCTGTGTAGCAAACAAAGTCGCCATCGAACTGAACGCACACCCCCGCCGTCTCGATATGGACTGGCGCTGGATCGGTTATGCACTCGACAAAGGAGCGCTGATCTCCATCGATCCCGACGCCCACTCGACCGCCGGATACAAGGATATCCGCTATGGCGTGCTGGCAGCACAAAAAGCCGGCCTGACACCGGAACACAATCTTAGTAGCTTTAATTTGAAAAAATTTCGCACGTTTCTGGAAAACAGAAAAAAAATGAAAGGAATTTAACAACCCCGCTCCGCCAGATACCTTCCCGATTCCACCGCTGCCAAGGCAGCTGCCGGGTCCAATGATGAAAATCGCCTGCGGCGATTTTAAACCGCTTCCAGCGGTTTGGTCGCCCGAAGGATCGGCAGCTCCACATAAAACGTCGTCCCCTCCCCCTCTATAGTCTCAAACCAGATCCTCCCCTTCGCCTGCTCGACGATCGTCTTGCTCATCGCCAGCCCCAGCCCCGTACCCGAAGACTTGGTCGTAAAATTGGGAATAAAGATCTTGGACTGCATCTCCAGCGGAATGCCCTCCCCATTGTCCGACACCTTTACAATGATCGATTCTTCCCTGATCTCTTCACTGACACTGATGACCCGACGGCTGTTATTGTCACAGGCTTCCATGGCATTCTGCAGGAGGTTCGTAAAAAGCCGGTTGAGCTGGGTCTTATCCGCATATACCATGATACGGTGATGGACCGGCACCCACTTAAATAGCAAATTCTCCGTCGTCTCATACAGGGAGGCAAGGGAATACAGCATCTCATGCAGATCGAACACTTCCTTTTTGGGATTACCGATATTGGCGAATTGTGAAAAATCGGAGGCGATCTTGGACAAATGATCGATCTGCTCGACCAGCGTCTTCGCCACACTGCCCGCCATTTCCTTCACATTCACCGAGTTATTGTCGATGGCCTTCTGCAAATACTGGATGCTCAGCTTCATCGGGGTGAGCGGGTTCTTGATCTCATGCGCCACCTGCCGCGCCATCTCCCGCCAGGCGCCCTCCCGCTCGCTCTTGGCCAGCGCAGCAGCACTCTCTTCCAGCTTCTTCACCATCTTGTTGTATTCCTTGACCAGCCCCCCTATCTCGTCGTTCCGCTTCCATTCGATCTCTTCATTCGTCTTGCCCAGATTGACCTCCTGCATTTTTTTGGAGATCAGCAGGAAGGACGAGGTGATCCGGTTCGTCAGGAACAGCGCAATCGTACCGGCGATCAGGAAAATAAAAGCGTTCAGATTGATAATGGTCACTAAAAAGTTCGAGATCTCCTGCTTCAGCTCATCCTGGTTCGTGAACGAGGGGATATTGAGATAGGCATAGGCATTCCCATTGTCATCCCGGAGCGGGCGATAAATGCTCACATAGGAGATCCCGCCGATCTGCTCATAATTGGAATACTGGATGGTATTCAGCTGGTGCAGGTTATAATACGCCAGAGGATACATCTTCTTGCTCAGGATCCCTTTGTTGTAAACGAACAGGTTGGAAGACACCTGCAAATTGCCATCCAGGTCATAGATATTGATATCCGTACTATGCACCTGTGCGATCTCCTCGACAAGGGTCTACAATTCGCTCCTCGACCCCTGATAATACAGCCTCCCGTCCTGGCCGTAGCTGCCGGGCGCCGACAGCTTGCTCTGCACCTCGCTGACCATGACCTGCATCGCTTTGCTAAGGCGATCCTGGTAATTCCTGTTATACCGGTTGATAAAAAAGATGATCGTCGCTACCCCGATGACCACAAAAGAGAACAGACTGATAAAGATGATCGTCGTATGGATCTGCGAACGGATATTCATCTGCCAGTAGGTCTTCAGCTGGCTCCAATGCAGCCGGGACCAGATCAGCAGCGCCGCCACCCGGAACAGCGCCACCAGGAAAAGAAAGGCGCTGAACAGATAAGCAAACAGCGTGATGTCCTCGATAGCAGAATTGTCCCTTTTCACTATCACGACAAAATTATCATCCGAGACCCGATGCCACAGCTCATCGTAACCCTCCTTTTTGACGTGCACAAAATCGGATCGGGGGACCTGGCTGTCCATCAGCCGGCTGGAAAAAGGATAATCACCATTGGCCGCAACCAGCTCCCGCTTGTTGTAAATGGCATAGTACTCCGGCAGATCTTCACTACGCTCATGGAATAGCTCGGGCACCAGCGCATCATCCCCCTTATATTCCTTCGGTTCGGATAAGATGAACAGATACCCCGTTATCTTCCCCGTAGTATCGTTTCGCAACGATTTTTTGTAGATATAGGTAAACTTATCAAAAGACCGTTCCACATACCTCAGATCGGGGATATCGGTATTTTTACCCTGCACGGTAAATGTCGTATTCAGCGTATCGTAAGAGATCGGCGGTTCGTTAAAAAGAGGTTTTTCATCCCCGTCATAGGTATACAGCCGGGTCTCGAATTTGCTCTGATAAGCCATAAAGTTCCGGTTGCTGATACTATCCTTCATCAGTTGGTTGGAATAGGGGTCACGGAACCGGGAGAAAATCTGGGCAAGGAAATCATTATCGATATAGCTGAAATAGATGCTCAGCATCTTCTCGCTCGTGGGATTGGACTGCTCGCCCAGCCTTTCCGCCACCTCCTGCCGGGTCGATTGCTCCATTTTCCGGGTTTCGAAGAGGATCACCGCGGAAATGGAGATGGAAAAGATGAACAGCCAGAAAAGAACCTCCGAGACATTCAACCGGAACCGCAGATCGAAGAAAATCCTGCGCTGCATCAGCCAGACATAGCCCAATAACCAGGTCAGCACAAAAATATCCAGTTCCACCATGTCCCGGTTCTGGATAAAGGTCAGCAGCAGCAAGCCCATTGTAGCCGTTATGATATACAGCACGATCGACAGCGACCGTATCAGGTAGCCGATCAACTGGAAAAGGACCTGCGACAAAAAGAAATAGCCCAGCGCCAGCGCAGCCAGAGCGATAAAACCGATAAAACTGTAATTTTTCAGCAGGCTGAAGAAGTTCGTCACATTGAAGGAGATCTTCGCATCCGTCACCAGCGACTGCACGATATTGGCAAACAAAAAGGTGGTGGTGACCAGCAACGCCAGCCCAACGCTCATCCAAAGCCAGTTCTTCCACCGGTGCACCGATTGAGGGATCGTATAATCACTAAGCTCCCGCCGGATAAACATAATGATCCAGCAAAACAGGAAAGAATTGATGACCAGGTCCCCCAATGAATTGAGAATAATACCGGAACTATAGATCGTCGGGTCGAAAAGATCGAACTGCCGGAGATTCAGCAGCCCCGGCGAAAGATAAATGACAATCCGCAACAGCAGGATGATCGAGATCAGGAACCCGATCCCCCAGGCTGCCCCCCAACGCTCCCTTATCGTATGCGCGATGTTATGGATGATGATCAGCACCAACAGAAGGCCCAGCAGGATCAGCAGCGGTATCGGCCAGATATGCGCCGGAGCCTGGTAACCCGGCTTTTTCTCCAGGTAGAACAACGGCACGCCTTGCGAATTGAGGACAGGCAGATCCGTCGGACTCATCACGATCTGAACCCGTCTCTCGGCCGCGGGATTATCTACAAATTCCGGCGTCAGATTGGACAAGGTAATATAGTATTGCCAGCGGATAGGGATCAGCGCAATCGCCACGAGCGACCGTCCGTCAGCACCAGCCACCGTTTTTTTGATGTAGTCGTATTGCCCGTTGCTAAGCTGAAGGAAGCTCGAAGTATCCGGACCACTGAGAAGGGCCGTCGTCGGCTGCGAACGCTGGTCATTCCAGAATTGTAAAAACAGACCGCTCCCTACGGAGTCCGACCCATAGAGGAAAATCCCGTATTTCTTTTCCACGATCTTATCCAGCTCCTTTTTCGAGTACTGCATCTTTGACAACTCTGTCAGCAATGCCGTATCCCTGGTCACCCGCTCAAAATCCTTTTCCCTTTCCTGCAAAAAAGACTGGATGGAGTTGCGGAGCTCCGCAACCGAAGTATCGCCACTAAAATAGAGATTGAGAAAATACCCGGTAAGGAACAGCCCTAATGCCGTCAGCAGGACATAAATGTTCCTGCGGAAAATATCGATGAAAAAGGACTTCAATCCGTTTGTTTTTTTATTTCATTCCAAAGCCCATCCATTTCCTGTAACGTCATATCGGCCAGGGACCGGCCTTGTAACCGCGCCTCATCTTCCATCCGGGTGAACCGATAAATAAATTTCCTGTTGGTTCTTTCAAGCGCGTTCTCTGCGTCAATCCGCAAAAATCGTGCGTAATTGATCAGCGAAAAAGCAAGGTCCCCAAATTCTTCCTCTATTTTATCCGGATCCCCCAGCGCAACAGCCTCCTGCAATTCATCCATCTCCTCCTTTACCTTCACCCATACCTGGGCCGTCTCATCCCACTCAAAACCAACTTTTCCCGCCTTTTCCTGGAGCCGGGTCGCCTTTATCGTCGCCGGCAACGACACGGGAACACCGCCAAGTACGGACTTTTTACCCTCCTTTAACTTCAACTGCTCCCAGTTGCGCTTCACATCTTCCTCATTGCGGACTTCCACCAGCCCATCCTGCCCCGCCACAGTCCCATAAATATGCGGGTGACGCGAAATCAGCTTGTCGCAAATGCCATTGATCGCCTCTTCCAGCGTAAACTGCCCCTGCTCGGCCCCAATCTTCGCATAAAAGACGATATGCAGCAATAAGTCCCCTAATTCCTCGCGGATGCCTTTCCAGTCCTCATCCGTTATTGCATCAGCCAGCTCATACGTCTCTTCGATCGTCAGCGGACGCAACGTCCGGATAGTCTGTTTGCGATCCCAGGGACATTTTTCCCTCAGCTCATCCATGATACCCACCAGCCGCTGAAAAGCGTTATTTGTTTCACTCATATATAAATGGCAGAAATAACTATGAATATTACCAACAGGATCAAATTTATGACAAATGCAATGCAGCAGGTAATGAAATATTTCACAAAAGTTTTGAACCGGCCCTGTTTGTAAAAGCCCCGCATGGCTTTGTACAGGTAGATCATGATATAAATGCAAAGCAAAAAGATCAGGATGTCCGTCAATATCTTGAACCATCGCCAATGCGCCCAGCCGTTCAATACGCTCAGCAACATACAGATCAGCAGCAGCAGAAAGGTCGCGCAATAGACATGGATCGTAAAGATCCCATGGTCGACATAATAAAACTGCTTTTTTCGTCTGACATATAACACATTAAGGATCAATGCAAAAAAGGGCAGCGACCAGAAAAGGATCTTGGGGAACGAATGCAGCATGTTCTCCAGGAACTTCTCAAAATAACGCGTTTTGTCCCGGGCATATTCCTGCTCGGCAACGACTAGCTTTTCCATTAATCTGCGTTCGAACCACCCGTCCCGCAGGCTGTCGGGCAAAGCCTGCTGCGACGAATCGTATGCTTCGGCCGTCTTGTATTGCCCCAGGTTCATTCCAAAAAAATCGCTGCCCGAAACCGGGTTCTCGGCCACTTTCAGCGCTTGCAACACTCTTTTTTTGGCTTCCGGCGGCATTCCGCCTTCCTGTGCACTATCGGTCAGGGCAGTTACATAGAACGTTGTCAACTGCTGATCGGTAAACTTCCGGGTCGTCGTATCGCCGTAGGTCTTTTTGATAACAGCCATTTCCGCGGACAGCTTGCTGATCCCATTCACCAGATCATCCCTATCATCAGCATCGGTCGTTTTGGCCAGCTCTTTTTCATCGGCCGCCTTCTTTTTCAGCAGCTCCGGCAGCCCCCGTATCCGTTCACTCGCCTTGTTGACGCCCGGCTTCAGCATATCCTCCGGGCTTTTCAGCGAATAGAGGATGATAAAGAAAAAGGCGGAAGTGAAAACATACAGTCTTATCGGGTTAAGATAGCTGGCCCGCCGGCCGGCCACATATTCCGCCGATAAAAAACCCGGTTTCCGCAGCAGGAACTTGACCGTAGCGAAAAATTTACCGTCAAAATGGGTGATATCGTTAAAAAAATGTTGTACCAGGTGCCAGACCGTTTCTTTCGGCTCGAGGTTCTCCTGCCCGCAGACATGACAGTAACGGCCTTGAACCGTCGTCTGGCAATTCAGGCAATTTTTCTCTTTTCGTTCTTTTAGGTGCGACACAGGTATAAATTTTTACTAAAATAGGGAACTTAGGAGCTTCCCATGTATTAAAAGCATGATTTTTTCGTTGTTCCATTTGATTTCTAAATTTGCTGAATGAAGCTTTTCATCGGATTTTCGTTGCTGATCCTGCTAACCGGGGTGTGTAATGCCCAATACTACTATAAGGACCTGATCGCTACCCGGGAGAACATCGCCCAATGGCAGTTGTATAAGGCTAACCGGGTGAGATCGGTCCGGCTGAACAGTTTCGAAGGCGACGGACAACCTACCGAAGGCTTCCAGGTGGACCAGACCGTCGCAGGGGACTTTTCCAGCATGACTACCCATTCCAAAACCAACGGGACCACCGAAACCTGGATCATCGCCGCCTATTCGCCCCAGGGACTCCTGATCAGCATAACGGATACCAGCGATACCTACCAGAGCGTTTCCGCCTACCAGTATGACCCCAGGGGCCGGCTTCTGTCCATTATCAATACCTCAACCGAAACGGATAACCACGTTCAGGCTGTGGAAGAACACCACTGGCAATACGGGCCCGACGACAAACCAACGGCCATGCTAAAGATCAAAAACGGCAACGACAGCACCTTTGTCCGCTTCATCCCGGACGAAAAAGGCAATATCGGCGAAGAAAGGGCCACCCGCAATAAGGAAGCCCTACCCTCGATCTACTATTATTACGACGATAGCAACCGGCTGACCGATATCGTTCGTTATAATGTAAAGGCGCAGCGATTGCTGCCGGATAATATTTTTGAACATGGAGAAGGCGGAAGATTGACTTCCCTGCTGGCCGTCCAGGAAGGGGCCAGCAGCTATCAGAAATGGATCTATGACTACGACGAAAAAGGGCTAAAAATAAAAGAATCCTGTTTCAGCAAACAACGGGAACTGCTGGGACATATCGAATACCAGTATACTTATAAATG
>Ga0207033_1246_pt1 | contig 9537 bp, 11 predicted proteins | sample Alteio_BWMinCont_35_FD_153262 | JGI IMG/M metagenome (GOLD analysis project Ga0207033, IMG submission 153262) | Enriched cells from forest soil in Barre Woods Harvard Forest LTER site, Petersham, Massachusetts, United States -... | ecosystem: Environmental > Terrestrial > Soil > Temperate forest >... | reverse complement strand
GTATCGCGGCAGTTGATCGGCTTCCAGATCGTGGGCTCGGGAGTTGAGCGCGGCGACAGGGATCTGCCGTCGATGCGATCCAGCGCTTCGATCAGTCCTCGGGAGATGGAAGTGAACGCAGCTGCGTTCGCGTTCGCTGGCGATCACTCGAGGACGATGGGGGCAGCGGAAGAGCGCCGCGACGAGCTGGTAGCGATGGGCCGCGCTCCGGAGGATCGAGCGGAACGTGTGCAGGCCAAGGTCGCGGTGTACGCGCATGTGGGCGCGGCGAAAGGTGACATTTTACGCGTGTGGCCGCGTGGCGAGAACCGACCTCCTCTCGCCTGAGCGAATGGCCACTGGCTCGGCGTCGCGTCTCCCGACGCGGTGGAGAGAAGCGCCGGATCAGTTTTGGTTTGGGGAAGCCGAAGCCCCGGCGCTGCCGAGCAGTTTCTTAGTTTTGTTTCCTTCTTAGTCCTGAATAACTTTTGCTTTGGGAGGGCCGCGTGACGGACGACACGGTTTCGCAAGGTGACCTGCGCAAAATGTACGTCGACATGTACCTGGGCGCAGATAAAGAAAATCCCTCCGTCACAGTTCGGCTCGCGCTGTTGGAGGATTTCATGGACAAGATGGCGAGCAACATCTCGAAGCTTTTTTGGTTGGGCTGCGGGACCCTGGCCGCAGTCGTTGGCGATCTACTATTCCGCGCATTGACCAAGTAAATGGCCTGGACATATTCACAATCGACCGGCGACCTGATGGACGCTGCGCGCAGCCGTGTGGCTAAGGGATATTCCGGCCATGGAAGTGGGCTGGATAACCCGGCGATGGAGCAGGTTGAGTGTGTTGGGCCGATTCCGCGCGGCGAGTGGGTGATTGGCCAGTTCTTTGACGACGCCGGTGGCAAAGGGCCGATGGTGGCGCATCTGACGCCGGCGCCGGGCACGGAGACGTTCGATCGCAGTGGGTTCATGATCCACGGCGATAACGTGAAGGGCGATTTCTCAGCGAGCGAAGGTTGCATCGTGTTGCCGCATGTTGCACGGGCCGCGGTGATGGCGAGCGGCGATCGCGCGCTGATTGTTGTGAATTGAGAGGAAAGGAGGGACACGCAAATGATGACGCAGGCTGTGACACATTGGCAGACCACGGTCTTCGGTGCGCTGGCGGCAGGTTTTCTTGCTGCGGCGAACTACAACGGGCATGGCGGCTGGCAAGGATACCTGGCCGCGGTTGCGGTGGCGGCATTTGGATTCTTCGCCAAAGACGCGAACAAGTAGGTGAGCGATGGGGCTGGTTGACGATCCGATCAGCGGCGTGATGGGCGTGCTTTTTAAGCGCGCTCTTGATTCAAAGATCTGGATGCGGCTGCAGCTGTTGCTGGAGCTTGGCATCGCGTCGACGATTTCGTTTTTCGGTGCGACGGGATCGATGTTGTTGGCAAGGCAGCCAGCGGCCATGGCGATCGGCGCCGGCATGGTGATGATGACGGTGGCGATGCTGGGCACGTTTGCTGCGTCGCCGAATTCGAAGGGCTTGACGATTGTCGTCACGGCGAAGTCCGAGACGGAAAAGCTGGACACACCCACAACCACGATCGAAAGGAAATGACGATGAAGACGTTTGGACGCATCTGTGCTGCGCTGGCCTTGTGCTTTGCGGCTGAGATGGTGATTGCGCAAACCGCGCCGGCGCCGGCTGCGCCTGCTGCTTTGCAGAATGTGTATGCGGGTGGTGTTTCGTACAATCCTAGCGGCACGCCCGGCGTTGCTGGCACGGCGCTGCAGGCGCACTTGCTGGCGGCCACCGGCACGTATGAATTCACGGCGCTCGATGCGCTGCCGAGTGCAACCAAGCCGTTCACGGTGACGACGAACGTTGGTGCGGGGATCGCGCAGAGGGTCTTGACGATCGGGAATATTCCCATCTACGTGCCGACGGATGCAGGCATCAGCTTCAATGGCACCAACACCGGGTGGCAGTGGAGTGGCGGCGGCCTGGCGTCGATCAACGTGAAGGGCAACTACTACGTGATGCCGGCGGTACGCTTCCTGAAGAGCAATGTGTCTGGCAATTCCGGGTACCAGTTGATCGCCAGCGTGCTGTTCGCCTGGGGTAAGTGAAGAAGCCCTGCGCGCGGCCGGGATGTCCGAACCTGGTCGAGCGTGGGACGCATTGCGTGGCGTGCTCGGGGCAGAGCGCGGGAGCGGTAAATGAGCGACTGCGCGGCAGCTCTTCGAAGCGTGGCTACAATCGGCGCTGGGCGCAGTACTCGCGAGATCGGCTCAAGCAGCATCCCTTCTGCGAGGATCCTTGCGACCGCCATCGTGGTCGTTTCGTTCTCGCCGACTGCACTGACCACATCATCCCGCACAAAGGCGACATGCGGCTGTTCTGGGATGAGTCGAACCATCAATCGCTCTGCATCGGCTGCAACTCCTACAAGGCAGCTCTCCTTGAAGGCGGCTTCGGCAACCAGGGGGTAGGGGGGTCAAAGGTCCCCACCGGCTCGGACTGCAGACCGTGCAACAACGACACGCGTGTTTCCACAAAATGAGAAGTTTTTCAAGGTTGAACCGACGTGATGACACTGCTCAATCGGCGCATACGACACGGCTACAGCAGTCCTCACATGCCCGTGGAGCGTCCGAAAGGGCATTCGCCTTGCGAAAAAGGGGTGCTGTGAGCCATGGGCCGTCCGCGTAAACCAGCGCAGGTCCTTGAGCTCTCTGGGGCCTTTCGCAAGAATCCATCGCGCCGGCGCGAGCGCGCGGCCGAGCTCGCGATCAAGCCAGGCATCGGCGATCCGCCGGCCGAGTGGATTCAGGGCGCCGAGCACAACGCTCGCCTGGCTCACCTTCTGAAGCTTTGGAACGAAATCATCGCCCAGGACATTCTGCGCGTGCTCAACGTTTCGCATCGGGCCCTGGTCGAGACCACGTGCTACCTGATGTACAAGGTTCGCCAGGCGAGCGCGGGCTACGGCAAAGCAACGTCCGGCGATTTCGCGCGCATTCTGTCCAACCTGGCGACCATGGGCATGACGCCGGTAGACAGCCCGCGGGTTGCCGAAGCGGTTCGTGTTCCGGACCGAGGTCCAGGTTCGGCTCCAGCTTCCCGATCGGGCACGAGCTGGGGAGAGTACGTGGGGTAGGTGGCCAAAGCAAAGAGGCAGGCCTCGCGCCGTCAGCGGATCCGCAAGGAGTGGCGGGCTTACGCGAAGCAAGCTTTGCAGTATGCCCGCGACGTCTCCGGCGGCCGCATCCTGGCCGGCAAATACACGCGCGGCGCGTGCCAGCGTCATCTCGACGACTTGGTGCGCTCGCGCTCGGAGGGGTTCGAATTTAAGTTCGACGCGGATCGCGCCGGCAAGGTCTGCGCCTTCATGGAGCGGTTTCCGCACGTCAAGGGCAAGTGGGCCCGCGATGCGCAGCCTATCCACCTCGAGCCGTGGGAGCTCTTCATCGTCTGCTCCATCTTCGGATGGGTGCACAAGCAAACCGGCCTGCGCCGCTTTACCGAGGCCCAGGTCTATGTGCCGCGCAAGAACGGCAAAACTATCCTGGCCGCGCTCATCGGCCTTTACATGTTCGTCGGCGACGGTGAACCCGGAGCCGAGGTCTACAACGGCGCCGGCGACAAGGACCAAGCCAAGGAGGTATTCAGCCCCGCTTCCAAAATGGCGCGCCGCGCCGATGGCTTCAAGGAATGGTTCGGCATCACCATCGCCAAGGAGTCGATGTACATCATCGACGAAGGCAGCAAGTGGGAAATCGTCATCGGCAACCCGGGCGACGGTTCGTCGCCGCATTGCTTCATCCACGACGAGTTTCACGAGCAGCCTACCTTCGCGCAGTACGAAACGGCGCAGACCGGCGTCATGGCGCGCGAGCAGTCGCTGCAGCTCGTTATCTCCACCGCCGGCTTCGAGATCGAGAGCCCCTGCCATGATCTCTGGGAAGCGCTGAAGAAGCTACTCGAAGGTACCTACGCCAACGAACGGCTCTTCGGCATCATCTGGGGCATCGAGGATCCCGACCGACTCGTCACCATGCCCGACGGCAGCGAGCGGCCCTACTGGACCACGCTCGAGGCCGTGCAGGAGGCCAACCCGAATTACGGCGTCAGCGTTCTGCCCGACCGCATCAAGGCGGAGCTCGACAGCGCCATCCAGCGGGCGTCCAAACAGAACGCCTACAAGACGAAGCACCTCAACATCTGGGTCAACGCGCGCGAGGCCTGGATGAATATGGAAAAATGGCGCGCCTGCGGTGATCCGTCTCTCGATATCGAAGAGTTCCTGCACGAGCCCTGCTACGAAGGCCTTGACCTCGGCGCGCGCATCGATCTCACGTCGCGCCTCAAGATCTTCGTGCGGCTCGGCCCCGATACCCGGAAGCACTACTACCTTTTTGGACAGCATTACGTTCCCAAGGATCGCGCCAACGACGGCCAGCACTCGCATTACGAAAAGTGGCTCAAGCTCGATCAGATCGTCGGCCACGATGGCCCTGAGATTCAGCTTGGCTTTATCGAGAAGGAAGTTGAAGACGACCTGCAACGCTTTAACTACGCGCGCCTGGCCTTCGATCCACATCAGGCGCTGCAGATGCAACAGAATCTCAAGCTCCGGCTCGGCCAGGATGCCGGCGGCCAGGATGTGGTAGTAGATGTTCCGCAGCGCTGGCAGTACTTCGATCCGGCCATGAAGGAGATCGAAGCCGCGGTTTACTCTGGCCGCCTTCATCACACCGGGGATCCGGTGCTCAGCTGGGCCATCGGCAACGTGCTCTCCAAGCCCGATGCCAACGATATCGACTTTCCGCGCAAGGAAAACCGCATGTCCAAGATCGACCCTGCCACGGCGCTCTTCACCGGTTTCTACACCGCGCTCGCCGCGGTGCCCTTGCCTTCGGGCCCCATCGAGGTGTGGTAGATGGCACTGCAGACCGGAATCTTTGACGAGCTGCTCTCTGCGCAGCGCGACGAGCTTGTGCGGCAATCACTCGAGAGCCGCAGCTCGCTTGAGAACCCGCAGACCCCGCTCAGCTATCCGGCCGAGTGGCTTCTCGACATCTTCAACGGGGGCCGCACGGATTCCGGCATCCGGGTCAGCCAGATCACCGCCTTCCAGGTCAGCGCTTTCTGCGCGTGTGTCGACTTCATCGCCGGCCTGGTCGCGTCGTTTCCCAAGCACGTTTTCGAACGCACCGTTGTCAAAAATGGCCGAGCCTCGCACCGCATCGCCTACGAGCACGATCTCTACGACATCATTAGCCTCGAACCGAACGAAGAGATGTCGCGCTTCACCTTCGACAAGGCGTACATGGTGCACGTGCTCGGCTGGGGCAATGCGTATGCGGAGCTCCAGCGCGATGGCGGCAATCAGATCCTCGCCATGTGGCCGCGCAATCCTTACAAGACCAGGCCGCATCGTCTCTCCGCGGATCTGCGCCTCGAGGCCGCGCCTTGGCGGCCGTTCCCTGTATTGCTGCGCGCCGGCGAGCTCGTCTATCGCACTACCGACGGCGTCGACGAGATGGATCGCTCCGACCTCGACAGCGAGAATGGCGCCGCGCGTATCATCCCCAAAGAGGACATGCTCCACCTGCCCGGCCTCACCTTCGACGGCCGCATCGGCCAGGACGTCGTATGGCTTGCGCGCCAGGTCCTCGGCCTCGCCCTGGCCACGGAGAAGTTCGGCGCCAAGTACTTCGCCAACTTTGCAAAGCCCGGCGGCATCCTTGAGCTGCCGCAGCAGAAGCCCGAAGACCGCGAGCAGTCCAAGCGCTCATGGCTTGAGGCGCAGGGCGGCGAAAACGCGCATCGCATCGCCGTTATGCCGACGGGCGCCAAGTTCACGCCGCTCTCCAACAAGCCCGACGAATCGCAGATGACGGAGACCGAGGAGAAGCAGGGCATCAAGATCACGAGCCTGTTTCATCTGCCGCCGCGCGTCATCGGCCTGGGCCGCGTCACCAGCCGCTCCAACAGCGAGCAGGAGGGCCAGGAGATCATGACCTACGCTCTCGCGCCTTGGCTCGCCGGCCTCAAGGCTGAATATAAGCGCAAATGCTTTCCGCATCCCGGCGTGGGCAGCCGGCCGAAAAACCGTTTCTTCGTCGACTTCGACACCACGCAGCTCGAGCGCGCCTCCTCCGCCGATCGCGAGGCGTTCTATGCTTCGGGCCGCCAGTGGGCCTATCTCAACTCCAACGATGTGCGCGCCTTCGAAAAGCTCAACCCCATCGAAGAAGACTGGGCGGAGAAGTACTGGATGCCGGTGAACATGACGTTGACCGAGACGCCCATCGATCCCACGCATCAGGACGGCTCCGGCAAGGGCGACGCCGGCGATGCGGATACGGAGCCGGGCGGCGACGACCAGGATCCCGTCAGCGCGCGCTACGCCACCCACTATTCGCGGCTCTTTCGTGACGCATTCGGCCGCACTGTGACCCGGGAAAAGCGCGATTTCAAGGTCATTGCCGCGGTATTCGGGCCCGTTCTTTACAGCATGCGCGACGGTCTGTTTGACCTGGCCTCGCAGCAGATGCGCGTCAAGGGCGCGCCCGGCGTCGAGTCCGACCGCTTTGTCGCCGAGTACATGAACGCCCTGGCCATCCGCGCCGCCGACTGGACCGCGGCCCAGGCCGAAGCCACCGTGCCGGCCGAGCTGCGCCGCGCTGTCCGTGCAATTTCCGTCGCCGCCTATCGCGAGGCGGCCAGCCTCAAAGCCAAAGCAGCCGCCCCTGTGGGCGAGGGAGAAGACGATGACGATTGAACGGCGCTTTTTGAAAGGCGCGCAGGTCCGCTCTCGGAAGGGCGACAAGCCCGGCATCGAAGGCATCGGCGCCGTCTACAACCAGGAGTACGACAACGGCTGGTTTATTGAGACCATCAAGCCTGGTGCGTTCGATGACGTGCTCAAACAGGATCCGGACGTGCGGTGCCTCTTCAACCATGAGCCCGACAACGTCTTGGGCCGCACTAAATCGAAGACGCTGCGCGTTACGGACTCGCCGGACGGCCTGCGCTACGACTGCGACACCGATCCGAACACCCGCATCGGCAGCGACGTGCGGGCCATGATCGAGCGCGGCGATGTCGACGGCTGCAGCATCTCCTTCGCTGTGGGTCAGGACTGCTGGCGCGACGAGTTCGACGCTAACGGCAAGTACGTGCGCTCCACGCGCGAGATCGAGAAGTTTGCTGCGCTCTACGACGTGGGCCCCGTAACCTTTCCGGCCTACAGTCAGACCAGTGTCGAGGCGCGCTCTGCGCAGTGGCCCTCCGGTATTCCGGCGGAGATCCGCAGCCACGTTCCCACCCTGCGCTCCGACGATCCGACGAAGAAGGTCGACGGCGAGCAGCTCACCCGGCACTGCTTCCTCCTGGTCGGCGATCCCGACAAGACCGATACCTGGGAGTTGCCCTGGAAGTTCTCCACCGACGAGAAGACCAAGAGTCACCTGCGCGACGCGCTGGCGCGGTTCGACCAGGTCAAGGGCTTCAGCGACGAGCTGCTCGACGCGGCATGGAAGAAGCTGGTCATGCTCTGCGGTCACTACGGCATCGACGTCGCTGACAAGGAGCGCCCGCGATCGGCGTCGCCGGCAGGCGAACATCGCGATGAAGAGGCCTGCAGTTGCGATTGCGCGGCCTGCCAGGATGGCCGTTGTGCCGACTGTGACTGCAACGACGGCTGCGAAGCCGAGAACTGCAGCAACGAGGACTGCCGTTGCAACTCGGCCGAACGCTCGCGCCGCATGCGTCTGCGTATCGCGGAGGCCTCGGCCTAAACCAAGTTACATTTTTCGATTGTCGCGCGCGGGATGCCGCTGCCTTGGATGGCAAGCGAGACCATCGGAAGCCTGGTCGAGCCTGTGCGCGGCGCGCGCCGGCGAGTCCGGAACCATGCAAACACCACTTCATTTGAAAAGGACAATCCGATGAATCTTACGAAAGCTCGCGAGCTGCGCGAAGAGCGCGCCCGCAAGATCGCCGAGGCGCGCGCCATTTACGACAAAAGTGGCCGCACGAAGGAAGACGAAAACAAGTTTGATGCCATCATGGCAGAGGCCGATGGGCTGAAGACGCAGATCGAGCGTGAAGAGCGCCTCGAGGAGTCCGAGCGCGAGTTGCGCGGGGGAGCTCCGCCTCGCGGCGCCGTCGATCCCGGCAGCCCCGACGCCCTCAAGCACGTCGAGGAATACCGCAAGGTCGAGAAGCGCGAGGGCGTCAAGGCCATCACCATCGTGCGGCCTGAAGTGCGCGCGGCGGTCGAAGCGCTGAACGCCGAGTATTGGCAGGCTATGAAGCTATATCTGGCCTTTGGCGAAGCGGGCATGCCGCTGGAAGCGCGCGCTGTCCTGAACGCCGGCCGCCCGGAGCTCCGCGCGCTGGGCTGTGGCGCTGTGCTTCACGTCAAGGAGTACCGTGACATGACCACCGGCGGAGGCAACGCGCTGCAGGGCACGGGTGGCGGCTACTTCGTCCCTGTCGGCTTCGTGGACGAGGTTGAGTCGGCCCTGAAGTACTACGGCCCCATGCTTCAGGAAGCCGACATCATGGAGACGGCGACGGGCCAGCCGCTGCCCTACCCCACTGACAACGACACCACCGTGGTGGGCGAGCTGATTGGCGAAGGTCAGCAGGTCACTGAAACCGATGTGACCCTCGGCAACATCGTCTTCGGTGCCTACAAATACTCCACCAAGATGGTGAAAGTCTCCATCGAGCTGCTTCAGGACTCGGCCTTCGACCTCGAAACATTCCTCAAAAAGAAATTCGCCATGCGCCTGGGTCGCATTCTCAACACTCACTTCACCACGGGCACCGGCACAGCCCAGCCCAACGGCATCATCACCGCGGCCACGGCCGGACCCACCGCAACCGGCGCGTCCACCAACGATGGCGGCGCCGAGACCGGCGGCACTTCCATCGGTTCCGACGATCTCACAGAGCTCGAGCACTCCGTCGACCCGCTCTATCGTCCCGGAGCCAAGTACATGGGCCACGACTCCACCGTCAAGACGCTGAAGAAGGTTAAGGACAAGTACGGCCGGCCTCTGTGGATGCCCGGGATCGCCGTTAAAGCTCCTGACACCATCAACGGCTACGAATACGCCGTGAACAACGACATGGCCACCATCGCCGTCAACGCCAAGAGTCTCGCTTTCGGCAAGCTCGACAAGTACGTGATCCGTCAGGTCAAGGAACTCGGCGTCCTGCGCCTCAGCGAGCGCTATGCCGACTATGGCCAGGTCGCCTTCATCGGCTTCGCCCGGTACGACGGCCAGCTGCTCGACGCCGGCACCCACCCGGTTAAGTACCTGGTGCAGGCGGCCAGCTAAAACCCACGCTTCTCCTTTTGAGGGCGCGCTCGCTGCGCGCCCTTTTCAACCTCCGCCCTGTCCTCGATCTCGAAAGGAGATTCGCATGTCTGCCACTCAGACCACTACCAATCTGGGCTTGGTGCTTCCCGGTACCACGAGCCCGGATGTGACCGATTCGAACAATGTGATCGCGCTGCTCACGGCCGCGCTGATCGCC
>Ga0207033_1245_pt1 | contig 9607 bp, 8 predicted proteins | sample Alteio_BWMinCont_35_FD_153262 | JGI IMG/M metagenome (GOLD analysis project Ga0207033, IMG submission 153262) | Enriched cells from forest soil in Barre Woods Harvard Forest LTER site, Petersham, Massachusetts, United States -... | ecosystem: Environmental > Terrestrial > Soil > Temperate forest >... | reverse complement strand
CTACAATTACCTGGTTACCCAGTGTGCAGCCTTTTAGTATAACACATCGTTTACCAAGCCAGTTATCATTGCCTATAACCACTTCTTTTGTGCCTGGTTTCTCTGTTTCAATCCCTATGGTAGGGAAATCTGCTTTCGTTCTTTCCCTTCGTATTTCGGGCGGATAAATGCAATGTGTATTGGTATCATAGATCATGCATTCATAAGAAATCAAATTGTAATCACCGATACTCACCGACTGGTCACACCTTATTTCCGTTCCTTCGTTAATTGAATTGTATGTTCCTATGGAACAAATACCCTCAAATCGTATCTTTAAGTCTGCCTTAATCGAGTTATATGCTCCAATGATCAGTTTGCCTTTGTTAATAGAAATAATTGGGTTTAGGGCTTGTCTGCCTTTTATTAGTTGCGAAAATTTCCCAATTTCAAGATACCCATCATTGATATGAATGTCATAGCCATCAAGCTTTACATTTTCATGGATGATTACTTCCGACTTACCTGTTAAAACAATTTTGGTGTTGATGATTTCCGTGCAGGCACCTTTAGCGAATGACGAGCCTGGGCTTTTATCAAGAACAAAACCTGCACCGAAGATATTCTTAAGCTTTTTTACATATTTATTCATGATGCAACTATTCGTGATGCCCTATTGAAGGTTTTCAAAGATTAAGAAGTTTTTGAAATTTCTTAACTCCTACTGTTTTTTCGTAAGATACTTTGCCTGTAACTGTTTTACAAAACGCACCCCCCTTTGCAGCAATGTGCCCTTACGGTTTTTAAGGAAGTTTTTAATGGCATGGTAAGCCTGTGCATCCTCTTTTATTTCGGCAGGGAATTGCTTAACCGCTTTTTGTGTTATCCGCACATGGTACATGTTTTCTTTGTTGGAGTGTACCCCGCTGCCGTCGTTACCGATATTGTTGATAAGCGATGTTGAAGGATTCAGTGTAAGACCGCCTTTTAAAAAAATGGAAGCATACCAGCGGATGGCCCATGAATCGTTTTTACCGGCTTTAAAGCCTTCCAGCTGCTTCCAGAAATTCATGGTGCCTTCAATAGAAAACCGATCAGTTTTTTTTTTATCAAATTGCTTTAGCAGCACATCAACGTCAGGTTCAAAGTCCTTCCATGCCCTTGCCCATGTTGCCCAGCCCCAACTTGTTGCCGCGCGGAAAAAGAAGGTCTGGGGCAATTTCGTGTCAGCCAGTTTGTACATATACGCGCCTATATGCATCACCTTTTCTTCGTTTGCATACTTAGTAAGGGCCTCGTTAAAGTATTGAAGGGTATAGGGCGACGAAAGCAGGTCGTCTTCAAAAACGATCACCTTTCCATATTCGTTTACCAAAGTTGTAACACCGCCGATGATAGAATTGGCAAGTCCCATATTTTCTTTTCGCAGGGTCACTTTTACCGATTTAAAGCCGGTAACTTCTTTTATCAATTGCCTAACTTGTTCAACTTTAGCTTTATCGTCATCAGTTTTTGCTGCATCCGAAAAAATAAACAGGCGCGATTCATCAGCCAATAAATTTTTTTGCAAATAAGTAAGCGTACGGCGGGTATGCTCGGGACGGTTATAAACAAATAATGCTATTGGGGCAAGGTTTTGCATGAATGATCACTAATTGCACTAATTTATACGAATTTCACGAATTCATTAAGTGTATTAATTCGTGCATGTTTAATTCTATTCTGACTAAACTCCAACTTAAAATATATTTACCTGGTCATTGGCTTTTTTACAAAGAACGGTATAGGCATTAGCTAATTGTTCTTTCTTCTTTTTTCCGAAAATATTACCGACGTTATTTTTAACTGTAAACTCAGCTGCAATTTTCAAATCTGTTATAACACTTTTCGGCTTTTTTTGATTGATATAAGTATTAAACCTGGTTACTTCCGGCTCGATGAGGGAAGTAAGATCATTCACTACTTCAAAACCTTCGGTTCGCAATAAATACCGGAGCGAGGTTGGGGTATAAACATTGATATGCCCGTAAGCCAAAAAATGTTTTATCCTTTTGTCAACACCCGCACGGTAATCCAGCGGTACTTCGATAACGCAATGATTTGCCACCCGTTTTATTTCACGGAGCAGCATGCGTTCATGCTCCACGTGTTCCAATACATGCGAAAGGATGATCAGGTCGAAGCTATTATCCTCAAATGGCAATTTATAACCGTCAAATAGTTGGACTGATAACAGGTTATTGATGCTTCTTGATAAGATATGTGCAACACCGCTTTCTGAAATTTCGACGGCATGGTATTCCGGCGCAAAATTGTGATCGGCTAAAAACTTTAAGATACTACCATCACCCGCGCCAACTTCAAGCACTTTTTTAAAGTTATGGCCTTTACAAACATCAATAATATGCTGCGCCTTGTATTTGGCGCCCAGCATACGCCATGCCTCATCGTGCTTATTGTAAAATTCGTCGTACGCGGTTTTAACGTTCCCGCTGATGATCTGTTCGGTCATATTAAATACTTAAACAGTTATCCGGCCTGTAAAATACTGATGTAGCTTTCCTGTAAAATAAACCTGGCGAAACGCCGGTGAATGCTAATTCTTTAAACCCTTTATTTACCAAAAAGTTTACCCCTTCTCTATAAACTTCACGCTCCGAATCATCTAAGACGATAATCCCGTTTGCCGATACAGCCTTAATCGCCTGTTTACAGCAATTTACCCTGTCGCGGCCGTCTACGATAATAATATCGAATGTTTCTTCCAGCTTTATGGGCACGCGGCAATAATCGCCATCGCGCACCAATTCGCAATAAATCAGTTCGGCGTTTTCGGGTTTTGTTTTCACAATTTTATCGTACCATTCCTTATCATGCTCTACCGAAACCACTATCCCTGCATATTTAGCATAAAAATAAGTGGAGTTGCCAGATCCGAATTCGAAAACAGTGTGCTGTTTTTTTAATCTTTCTTTTATAAAATCGATGAAAGAATAAGTCACCCAGGGAATAGGGTTTTCTTCACCGTCAACAGGCGATTTGCTGTCAAAGCTTTTGAACCATCCGACATCATTAAGATACCCCTTGTGATTAAATGATAACAACATTTTCAGCCTTTTAGGGCTGGTCAATACCTGGAGTACAGACGAAACTTTATTCATCGTTTAATGATTTTTTGAACCAGCGAAATTAAAAATAATGATTTAAACATCATCACCCCCTGGTCGCTAACTTTTGGGATAAATATAATGAAGAATGTGGCGCTTGCATAAGCAACGAGGGTAGCAATTGCAGCGCCCATCATGCCCATATGCGGTATCAATATAAGGTTAAGCACAATATTTACAATTGCCCCAAAACCGGTACGGATAAAAGTAAGGTTATTATAATTTTCGGCAATTAAATACTGGCTGCTGGCGGCGCCTAAAAATACAAATACCCCGGACCAAATATGTACCGATAAAGTGGGCGCGGCGTAGGCATATTCAGGTTTATATAATTTGTAAATTAATGGCGCGGCAAATGTTATAACAATGGCTACAGGCACACTCAGGTAAACCATAAGGTCGTACAAATGTTGTATGCGTTTTTTGTATCGCGTAATATCATCGCGTTTGGCATTTAAAATTGCCGGAAATAATGAAGTAACAATCACCGCAGGCATAAAGTTCCAGGCCTCGCTTAAATTTGCGACTGTAGCATAGGCCCCAGCTTCTTTTACACCAGCCATATTTTGCAACATGACGGCATCTATTTTCATATACAGGGACACCATAATACCCGATATAATTAATGGCCATGAAAATAAAAGCAGCTTTTTGGCCAGCGTGAAATTAAACGACCAGTTCAGTATGCTTCTTTGTTTGCGCTGATAAGTAAAATAATATCCGATAGATATCAGCAAAAAATCAAAAGTATATGCATATACAAAATACAGCAGCGGTTGCTTTGTAAAAATTAACAGCAGTTTAATTATAGCAGATATAAGGTTGCCGATAATTTGCACCTGCATAATATATTTCGACTGTACCTGCGACTGAAAGTAAGCATCAATTACTGTAAAAGCCTGTATAATACCAATAAACGAAAATATAAAGACGTAGCTATAAGGGGTTCCTTTGACAGGATAGATAAAATGATAAGCCAGGTATATGAGCGGAATGCAGCAAAAGCCGCCAAATACTTTCATCCAAAAGGACGTGCCCAAAATCTGGTCACGGTTATCGGGGAATTCATGAAGTTCTTTAACGATAAACTGGTCGAGGCCAAGGGCGGCTACAGCCGAAAAAAAATAGATATAGGCTATACCCCCGGTTAAGATACCATTGTTTCCCCTGCCCAGGTAATTGGCGACGCTGATACTTACAATAAATTTTATGGCCAGGCTCCCAACACGCCCGACAAACAACATCCCGGTATTTTTAAAATACTTTTCAAATGCCTGCTGATCGAAACCTGGGATACTGGGAAAACGCATTCGTTTAGTTGATTAAGTTGATTAAGTGAGTGGTTGATTAAGTTTATTGCCGAATACGAGTTATTAGTTTAATCGGTAAACATAACAACTTAATCCAACTCAATCAACCCAATCAACCCAATCAACCCAATCAACTTAATCCAACCCAATCAACCAATTTACTGATTCTGAAACTTCTTGGAATTCACCTTGCGCTCATTTTCATTCAAAAATATTTTTCGCATGCGGATGCTTCGCGGGGTTACTTCTATATATTCATCAGCCTGTATGTACTCCATTGATTCTTCTAACGAGAATTTAACGGCAGGGGCAATACGTACGTTGGTATCACTGCCCGAGGCGCGCATGTTTGTTAACTGTTTGCCTTTGGTAAGGTTGATCACCAAATCGTTATCGCGGATATGTTCGCCTAAAACCTGTCCTTCATAAATATCCACTCCCGGATCAATATGGAAACGGCCACGGTCTTGTAGTTTATCAATAGCGAAGGCAGTAGTTTTACCTGTATCCATAGAAACCAAAACACCATTTAAGCGGCCAGGGATATGCCCTTTCCAGGGTTCGTATGATTTAAAACGGTGCGCCATGATGGCTTCGCCGCCCGTAGCGGTAAGTACGTTGTTACGTAAGCCAATAATGCCGCGGGCAGGGATTTCAAATTCCAGGTGCTGCAAATCTCCTTTTGGTTCCATAACCAGGAGGTCGCCTTTGCGCTGGGTTACTAATTCAATAACCTTTCCGGAAACCTCTTCCGGGACATCTACTATTAAAGTTTCAACCGGCTCACATTTAACACCATCAATTTCTTTGATAATTACCTGCGGTTGGCCCACCTGTAATTCATAACCTTCGCGGCGCATAGTTTCTATCAGCACCGATAAGTGAAGGATACCACGGCCATACACCAAATAAGAATCAGGCGATTCGGTTTCAACAACCTTTAGCGCAAGATTTTTCTCCATTTCTTTATAAAGACGGTCGCGCAGGTGGCGCGAAGTCACGAACTTGCCTTCTTTACCAAAAAACGGTGAAGTATTGATGGTGAACAGCATGTTCATAGTAGGCTCATCAATATGGATAACTTCCAGTTGTTCAGGTTTGTCAAAATCGGCAATGGTATCGCCAATATCAAAACCGTCAATTCCAACAACCGCGCAAATATCACCGGAGCTTACCGATGTTGCTTTTACTTTTCCAAGTCCTTCAAAAGTATATAGTTCTTTTATCCTTGATTTTTGGATAGTGCCGTCGCGTTTTACCAGCGATACCGGCATATTTTCCTTGATAGTGCCACGTGCCACGCGGCCAATGGCGATACGGCCCACAAATGAGGAATAATCCAACGAGGTGATCTGCATCTGCAAAGTACCTTCGCTAATTGGCGCAGGAGGAATATTTTCAAGGATGGCATCCATCAATGGGAAAATATCAGTAGTAGGTACTTTCCAGTCGGTGCTCATCCAGCCTTGTTTTGATGAACCGTAGATCACCGGGAAATCCAGCTGCTCTTCGGTTGCTTCAAGGTTAAAAAATAATTCAAATATCTGTTCGTAAACTTCTTCGGGGCGGCAGTTTTCTTTATCAACCTTGTTTACAACAACAATAGGTTTTAAGCCTAATGCCAAAGCCTTTTGGGTTACAAAACGGGTTTGGGGCATAGCGCCTTCAAATGCATCGCAAAGCAATAATACGCCATCAGCCATTTTTAATACACGTTCAACTTCGCCGCCAAAGTCGGCGTGACCGGGGGTATCTATGATGTTGATCTTAACATCTTTATACATTACCGAAACGTTTTTTGAAACGATGGTAATACCTCGTTCGCGTTCCAGGTCATTATTATCCAGTATCAGTTCACCTGTCTGCTCATTATCCCTAAAAATAGAACAACTGTGTAATATTTTATCAACCAAAGTGGTCTTGCCATGGTCAACGTGTGCGATGATCGCTATATTTCTTATTTTTTGCATTTAAATGCGCCTCTAAATTTGGCGCAAAGGTACGCTTATTTAGTGAAATTTTCAAGGGTTAACAACTTATTAAGGAAATAATGATTTGGGGGTAACAAAGGGAGATTTATTTAGTGTAAACAAATAAAACCAATTTATCACCAAACAACATTTACAGGGTAAGTATTAAATTGCTTGTCAGCAGAAATGATTGTCATCCCTTCTACAATGGCTTGTGCTATCAGTAGACGATCAAATGGGTCTTTGTGATAGTTACCAAGTGAAGACAGTGCCTTTAAATGATAAAATTCGAGGTTTAAAATTTCAAAGTTGTTGCTTATTAAATAATTAGAAAAATTCTCGAAGGGCATACCAATCGACAGCTTATTTAAATTGACTTTAATAGCCATTTCCCATAAACTTGCTATGCTGATAAAACAAGTATTATCTTTATTTATGATCAAGTCCCTGGCCTGATCGGACAATTTAACATCTGAACCTTGAAACCAAAGAATTGCTTGCGTGTCAATTAATAATTGCATCACATGTAATCCTTAAAATCTTCAAGAGGCTCATTAAAGTCTTCTGACATCCAAATCTGACCCTTTAAACTATCCCCTGTTATTTGTATTAGAAGTTGTTTTTTCGATACTATTGGTCTCACCGATCAGAGTATCAACAAAAACCTCCACTTTTAATTTGAGGTTTTCCGGCAATTTTGCTATTTTCTTTTCAAGCGTTCCCGTTTCCATAATGCTAATTTACAAAAACATTATTAAAACAGTTGTCTCTCAAATCAAATAATCATTAACCTTATCCTTTTTTCTTGATCGTGTTAAAAATTCCTTTTAGCTTTAGCATATGAAAAAAATTTACTTCCTGATAGCCGTGGCGTTAATTGCTGTAACAACAGTTAATGCCCAGGATGGGTGGGTAACCCATAAAGGTGATAACAGGATATCAATTAAATTTCCGTCGGAGCCGAAAGAACTTACACCGGGAAGCTTTATAGCGGTAGACAAAGACAGCATAGCTTATATTTTTACCATAGTTGATTTTGTAAAGGTAGCCAATATCGATTCCGCAACTTTAGCCCCAATGAAAGCTACCCCGGAATTTGCCGCACAACTAAAAACAGGCATGCAGCAAAGTTTACCTGACGTTAACCTTGCAGACTTCACCATCGGAAACTGGAAAGGGTTTACCAGTTACACCTCGTCAGGACTTGATTCAAAAAAGAAAAAATATGATATGTTTATGTTTATAATAGGCAGTAAGCTGTACAGCGTATCAACAGTTACCGCCGATGGCGTAGGCACAAAAGGCCGGGACGATTTTTTTAAATCTATCCAGCTTAACAATTAAAAAAGGCATGATACTTGCAGATAAAGAAATCCATAAAATCCTTAAATCCCGGTTCAGACTTAATCCCTGCTTATCCCGGCCGAGTTAAATTGCAGATCATACAATTTACGGTAATAGCCGTTTTCTATACGCAGCAATTGCTGGTGGGTGCCCATTTCCTTAATCTCGCCGTGATCGAGTACGATGATTTTATCGGCATTTTGAATAGTTGATAAGCGGTGGGCAATTACAATGGCCGTACGGCCCTGCATAAGCTTGCTGATGGCGTTTTGTATCAATACCTCTGTCTCAGTATCAACCGAGGATGTAGCTTCGTCCAGTACAAGTATAGTGGGGTTATAAACCAATGCCCTGATAAATGAGATCAGCTGTGCTTGCCCGGCTGACAGGGTTGAACCCCTTTCCATCACATTATAATCATACCCACCGGGCAGGCGTTCAATAAACTCATGGGCGCCCACATCTTTGGCTGCGGCAATAACCTGCTCGCGGGTTATGTCCGGGTTATTTAAGCTGATGTTATTTGCAATAGTGTCTGTAAATAAAAAAACATCCTGTATCACGGTTGCTATCCGCGCACGCAGGTAATTAACATCATATTCCCTGATGTCAATCCCGTCAACCAAAACACTGCCTTTGGCAATTTCATAAAAGCGGTTCAGTATATTTATTGTTGATGATTTCCCCGCCCCGGTAGCCCCAACCAATGCCAGTGTTTTACCCGGTTTTACATGAAAGTTTATGTTTTTTAATACCCAGTTTTCGTCGTTATAAGCAAACCATACCTTTTTAAACTCTATTTCGCCCAATAAGTTGGCTGGTTTTAATTTGCCTGTGTTAACGGCTACTTCATCAGTATCTAAAACTTTAAAAATCCTGTCGGCGCCAACCATACCCATTTGCAGGGTGTTGAATTTATCAGCCAGTTGCCGTATAGGCCTGAAAAGGATGTTCAGGTAAACAATAAATGCCAGGATAACGCCTGGGGTTATTCCTTTCGGGGATGCCGAAATAGCCCTCATTTCCTGGTCAGACAAAATTCTTTTGCAGCCATACCATACCAACAACCCGATACAAAAAGCAAATAGTATTTCTACCACCGGAAAAAATATCGAATAATACCAATTTGAGCGGATATTGGCATCCCTGTACTTTTTGTTTACAGCCTTAAATTTGCGCATCTCCTGGTCCTCGCGGGCGAAAACCTGTATAATGCTGATCCCTGAAATATGTTCGGCTAAAAAGGTGTTCAATTGTGCAACTTGTGTACGTACTTCCTGGAAGGATGATTTTATGGCTTCTTTAAAAACATAAGTTGATAAGAAAAGCAGGGGCATGGGTATTAATGTGATAAGGGCAAGCTTCCAGTCGAGGACCATCATATAAGTTATTACGGCGACAACGAGCAGCAAATCGCCAATAATAGAGATTAACCCTTCCGAAAAAATATCTGCGATTGTTTCAAGATCGGATACGGTACGTGTGATAAGCATCCCGATAGGCGTGCGGTCAAAGTACTTTAGCCGCAAACTGGTGATGTGGTTAAAAATATCTATCCTTAAGTCACGGATCACAGATTGCCCTAAAGAATTGGTAAGAAATGTTTGATAATACTGCGCTATGGTTTGTATGATAAGCATCCCGATCATCAGTTCGACCATAAATAGCAGGCCGCTATAATTATCTTTTAAAATATAATCGTCCAGCGTTTTTTGCATCAATATAGGCTGCACTAATGCTGATGCCGCCAAAAAAACGGTTAAAAATGCAGAAATGATAAACGTAGTATTATAAGGTTTAACATAATGCATCACCCGCTTTAGCAGTTTCCAATCAA
>Ga0207033_1101_pt1 | contig 9767 bp, 5 predicted proteins | sample Alteio_BWMinCont_35_FD_153262 | JGI IMG/M metagenome (GOLD analysis project Ga0207033, IMG submission 153262) | Enriched cells from forest soil in Barre Woods Harvard Forest LTER site, Petersham, Massachusetts, United States -... | ecosystem: Environmental > Terrestrial > Soil > Temperate forest >... | reverse complement strand
ATCTCAGCTCATGCAGATCCTCCTTCCCGACCTGGGCAACCATTTCAGCGTCCGGCCCCTCAACGACAGGGGTGGTTATATAGGTGCCCCATTGCGCCACATGCAGCTGGTCGGCGATATGGAGCCAGACATGCCGGTCAATGCCCGAACCGGAATACCAGCGGGTATTGGGCTGCAAGGAATTGTCCACCCGTACGGAAATAATATTTTCCCCTTTTTTGACGAAGGGGGAGAGGTCGTAATAAAAGCTCATGTACCCATTGGGATAATGGCCGAGGTGATGACCATTGATCCATACGTCGCTGTTTTGATATACGCCTTCAAATTCTATCCAGGCGGTCTTTCCCTGTGCCGCTTTTGGCAGGATAAAATGCTTGCGGTACCAGCCAACACCGGTGGGCAGGTATCCGCCTCCGCCCCGGGTGGGTGCGGTTGAATCGAAGTCGCCTTCGATGCTCCAGTCATGGGGAAGGTCAAGGGTCCGCCATTGGCTGTCCTTGAAGCCGGGCTTGTCCGCGCCGACGGTATCGGTCCGCGAGAATTTCCAGGTGGGGTCCAGGTTGATCCTTTGGGAGCGACAGGGGATGATGGCCAGGCAAAAACAGATAAGCGGGAATATTTTTTTCATATACAAGATGGGGCATTTATTTTTTGAGCCAAACGGATTCCACTTCTATGCCGTATGGGGTGGCGCTGCCGGATGAGGTGGTGCTGCCGGATGGGGCGCTGCTGCCGGATGAGGCGCTGGTTCCTGATGGGGCGCCGGTTCCGGTTGTTCCGGGGGCAACGGTGACTTGTAAACGCTCTGCATCGCTCAGCAAAAAGGTTGATTGCCCGGCGGGGGTGAACCACAGCGGCATGAAGTCGGGGTAAGGTCTTGGCAAAAGAAGCAGGGAGTCCTTTTGAAGGCTGGCAATGGGTATTTCAATATCACGGAATTCGGGGCCCAGGGTCACCACGCCTGCAAAAGGCGTCGCGTCTTTTGTAATGAGGGCCAGGGTAGCCTTTACCGGTAGCGTACCGACGCTTCGCGCCCGGATAACGATCGTATGGAAGCCGGCAAGTTCGGATGATCTGGCGGCGATGCGATCACCGAAATAAGTCTGGAATCCGAGGAGGGAAGCGCCATCGCCCGGACCGGCGGATGCGCTGCGGGTGACGGCAGCCAGGTGGAACACCAATCTTCCTGCCTCGCCGGCTGGTATCAGCCTGGTTTCCACGCCGCGCCGGAAAACCGGGTAAGCCAGCGTATGGCGGTCGGCGGCCGCATCATACAAGAGCAGCCCGCTACCCGCAGGGAGGACGGACAGCTCATAGCTGTCATTATGGTAATAATCCCAATCGGAAGGGTTGCCTTTGTAGCTGCCGGGATAGGAATAATAATCGTTGCCTTTTTGAATGAGGATGCGGTAAGTAAGTATTCCGGGAGTCAACAAACCTTCCGGCAACGCTGCTGAATAATGGTAGATGCTGTTACGTTGGAACGGGATCGGTCTCATTGGTCTTGCGCTGGTCAGTTGAAGGGAGATTTTATCTTCCGGGTCGAGACCGGCGACTGTTATGCGGATCGTATCCGGCTTACCGGCAGGTATTTCGGTGCGGGGATCATCAACAAGGATGGGGGTTCGGTCGGGCTGTGGAGGAGTGCGGTCGGCCGGGGGCGCTGCAAACTCTCCCAGCCGCCAAAGGCCCGACCGGCTATCAGCTGTCCAATGGCCGGTTTCTTTTCCCTGTTGTACCAGGAGGTAGGCTCCGGGTCTTATCAGGAAGCTACTATCCTTTGCTGTCGTGGACCAGTCATTACCGGGGTTGAGGGGCCGGACGCTGAAATGGTTGCCCAGGTCGGGAAGGAGGATCTGCATGAGCTGAGATTCCCACTGGATACGGACGACTTCTTTTGCCGGCGAGGCTTTTTCAAAAGGGTCCCTGACGGTAATCGCGTCGGGCATGACTTCCAGTCGCCATACGCCAGCTGACAGCCTGTCCAGAAAATAAGCGCCGTATCCCTCGTAGTGTACGACAGTCGAGCTGCCGACGCCGGCGACATGCAGAAGGGAGGAGGGATGCACGGGTTTGTCATCGGTGGTATTCGAATAATAGAAGACGGTGTCGGCGTTCATCTGGCTGAGGTTGTTCCGATAGCTGACCCGGAATACATCGAAAGCGCTGTCGGCGGGATAGCCGCCATAACTTTTATTCAGCGGCAGGCGGTGAAAGGCACGGGAGGCGATCAAAAGACTGATTGCCTTGGAGGGCGTATAGGCCAGGTTGAGAAAATGGGTCTGGTATTCGGTATTGGCGTAGGCAAGATGGATGGGATCGTAGGCGAACTGGGTAGCCCATTGCAGCCCCGCAGTTCTGAAGCTCCGTGCCATGGCCGGGTACATATCCGATTGCAGCAGGTCGGCCGCATCGAATTCATAGGCCATTTTCGCCTTATGGTGGAAGGCGGGGATGGTATCGAAGGGAATGCTGTATTTGTCCACATTCGGCAGGAAATTTCCTTTCGACTCATGGCCTGCCACGAGGCCGACGGGGTACCACTGGAAGCTGAAGCCATCGACCCCGGAAGCGGCTACGGCATCTGCGTACCAGGGATTCTGGCTGATATTATAAAACAGAGGCTTGGTCCAGCCGTTTGTCTTCATGACGGCTACCAGGCGATCGATGTAATCCGTGACACCGCTTTTGGGACCGCTATGGCTAGGCTCGTTATTCAACTCTACGGCGATCACATTCGGGTCATCCTGGTAGGTGAGTTTTGTATAGGGATTGAGATGACGGAAGAATTGTCGCAGGTAATTCTCCTGGGCCCGGATGGCCGTGTCATTGACGGTGGCCCGGCCTTTTCCGAAGACCCGGGAAAATCCGGGTGTCCGTTCGTCCCGTTCCGGGTATCCGTTGCCCCAAAAAGCGATAGGGGTCAGGATAATCCGGATATCGCGCCGCTTCAACTCTGCCAGCAGGAAATCGAAGAGGCGGAGGTGCTCATTCTCCAGAAGGTTTCCAAGCGAATCGCTGATTTCGGTATCCCATACATGGACCCGGAAAGCATCGAGGCCAAGTCGCGACAGATGATAGATATCCTCCCGGATGGCCTGCTCGGGGTCTACCCCAAGCGCCTTATGAGCCCGGTAAGAATAAGCGAAAGGAAGGGTATAGTTCACGCCCCAAAAGGAGGCTTCGGTATTATTTTTCGTCCAGCGGAGAATGCCCTGTTTGTCGACAAATACCAGATTATTGGCAGGTGATTGGGCGGGGGTGGTTCCGGTTATCAGTAAAGCAAACCCGAGCAATAGCAGCTGGTGAAGGCGGTTTTTCAGGAGCGATCGTTTTTCCATGTGCAAAAGATAAGGAAACAGGTCTTTTGTGTCTTGTTCAAATGTCCTTTTTTTTAGTCCGAATGATCTATTTTATAGGTACCGCAGCCATTTCGTACCGGGATTTTCCGCCTTGTATTTCATGTATTTTTTGCAGACCAGGTATAAGACAATTTCTACCCCGGCAAACACGAGGTAAAGCAAGGGCAGCGCCCATCGTCCGTTGTCCGGCACATGCGTATAGGGGGCCGTTGTATACCGTTCCTGGTGAACGCCGCCTTCCCGAAGCAAGTTAACCATCAGCGCGGCTATATGAATAAGCGGGATATGGATAAGGTAATAGAACAGTGGCACCCGGCCGAATACGATAAAAACATCGGCGATCTTTCCCCTTACTTTTTCGGCAAAAGGTATCAATGCGATAACGGGTCCAAGGGTCATCAATAAATACCATACCGAGGGTGGATATTTTCGCTGATCCAGGAACCGGTAAATAAATGCCCGGTCATCTTCCTGTCCTTTGTTCCCCAGGGTAATAATACAGGAAGCGACTATAAAAAGGACAGTGGCAAGGAGTCCTATGCCCAGACAGTATTTCCTTCGCCTTGCCGGGTCCATCAAAATTATTTGCCCGAAACAATATCCCAGCATCATCACTCCGATCCAGGGCACGATCACGTATAAAATGGAGATACCTGCGTGTTCTTCCATGCCGGTAGGATAAATGAACGCCCAGTACCAGCTAAAACCAGCACGGGCATCGGGCGGCAGCAAACGGGGTAGGTCGGCAAACAGGTATTGAAAAACAACCATCAGGGCACCGATGATAGCCATCAGCTTTTTGGGAATCCAGATGAGCACCCCCAGCAAGATCATGCACCATCCGAGCATCCAGATGACGCCTGCTAAAGTAAAGGCCGGGTAGTTCAGGTTGAAAGTCCAGAAAAACCGGATAATCGTCAATTCGAGGATGATCAGCAAAAGTCCCCTGATAAAAAGAAAGCGGGAAAGTTTCTTTCTGTCGTTGATCTTATTGCCATATAAAAATGCTGATGTCCCTGCAAAAAATACAAAAGTGGGAACGCAAAAATGGGTTATCCATCGGGTAAAAAAGATCCCCGGTGTGGCGCCCCAGGCCGGTATGCCCGAATATACCCGGACGTGGTCAATAGCCATCAGGACCATGACCAGGCCGCGTAGAAGGTCGATTGACCGGATCCTTCGCTCTGGCAGCCCTTGACGAGAGCATCGGCAAAGCCCAGCTCCAGACCGTCCCCGTCAAAGACTTCGGACCGGATTTTATGTCCTTCCAGGATGACAATATCCAGGTTATCATCAGGACGGGCATCTTCAACCCAAAAAAGCACAAGCTGATGGTGCAGGAAGAGCATCTCCTACGCATAGACGGCAAGCCGTACTATGGCGGCGCCATCGGCCAGAACCCGCATACAACAATAGAATCAGTGACCGTCCTGGTCGGTAAGGATACCGTTCCCATCCCTGCCACCGCCTGGTTCGATTTATACGATCCAAAATTCAGCTTCAACGAAGGCGGAGCTACCCGCACCCGCAACGCCGTATACCTGTCGAATGACAAACATACTTTCTATATCTATATGTTGAATATCGACAATGGCGGGGTAGAATATACCTGGGTCATCCGTGATAAACAATACCTTCGGCGGGTAGTAGATTTCGGCTTTCTGAAGCAATAGCGTTTCCTAAGGGAATAACAGTTCCTTTACATAAGAAAATCGCAAATTGTCCTAATTTTAAAGGACAACCTGATTCTTATGCATCGTTATACCTCTTTTCACCTCCTTTGCAAGGGCTGCATTCTGTCCGTCCTGTTACTATACGCCTGCAAAAAACAGGAAAGCTCCCCGTCAACACCCCCCAAACTGATGTATACGCCGGATACGGCTATCGTGCTGAAAGGAGCTGCAGATACCTCCGTAACCCCTGCCACCACCTGGAACGGATCAAAAGGCTCCTTTGCTTTTGCGGTGCCCCCCGTTCCGGGTATCAGTATCGACAACAGCACCGGCAAAATCTTCTGGACAGCTACCGTCCCAATCGGCACCTATCTCCTTCCCGTCATCGCCCGCAACGCCGCACCGACCGCGGATACCGTTATTTATACGCTGATCGTGAGCGGCCCGATCTCCACCATCGCGGGTAACATAAGGGGGTTCTCCGGCGATGGCGGCCCCGCCGTGAATGCCAGCCTTGACAACCCCTCCGACGTAACAATAGACGGACAAGGCAATATTTATATCGCAGACACTTACAATAACCGGATCCGGGTCATACACCCGGACGGTACCATTCACCCCTTTGCCGGTGATGGCAACTCCGCCTTTGCCGGGGACGGCGGCCCTGCCGCATTGGCCGAATTTGAATCTCCCTATGCCATCAGCAGCGATAAGTTGGGCAACTTATATATTACCGATTATGGCAACAGCAGGATCAGGAAAATAAATGCCAATGGCATCATTTCCACCATCGCCGGCACGACCTATACGACCGCGGGCTATCTCGGCGACGGCGGACCCGCAACCCAGGCACAACTCTACCTGATAGGCGGCAAGGTTGCGCTGGATACGAGCGGCAATCTCTATATCGGCGACTATGGCGACCAACGGGTCAGAGAAGTAACACCCGATGGCATCATCCACACAATTGCCGGCACCGGCTCCACCGGGAGCTTTATCCCCGATGGCACCGCCGCCCTGAACGCCGGCATAGCCAATCCCAACGGCATCTATACCGGCGCCGACGGCAATATCTATATCGTCAGCGAATTGGGCTCCGCCGTCTATCGCCTTAACACCGGGGATATTTACAACGTAGCAGGTTCCCCCAATGGCTGGGCGGGTTTCGGTCAGTCGGGTGATGGCGGACCAGCGCTAAAGGCCCTGCTCAACCGTCCTACCAATATCGTAGCCGACCGCCAGGGTAACCTGTTCATCGCAGACTTCGCCAACAACAAGATTCGGGAAATAGATACAAAAGGCATCATAACGACCGTAGCGGGAAATGGCCAGTCCGGCTTTTCGGGAGATGGCGGCCCGGCCGCTGCCGCCGAACTCGAAGGACCGTACGGCCTCGCGTTAGACGCCAACGGCAACCTCTACATTGCTGATACCTTTAACCACCGGATCCGCGAAGTGATCCTGCATTAACACCCCACGCCCCGCCCCCTCACCTACGGTCTCACCGCCGGCTTCGAATACGGCGGATGCGTCACCATCGGCACAGGCTCTTTTTCCAGCAGCCGCAGACATTCCTCTACGGCCCGCTCCAACTGCACATCCCTGCCCCTGGCAACAGAGACCGCATCCAGCTTCTGCTCTATATCCGGGGGAACACCCTGGTTTTCGGCGATCCATTTATTTTGCCCGGGATCAAAAACGGCATTGTCCGGCGCCGTCATCGCCCCGCCATCGACAAACGAATAATGAACGGAAGATTTGACCAGCCCACCCCAGGTCCTTGCACCGATCAGCGGCCCCACCTGCTGGTGCCTGAACACCCAGGGGAAGAAATCCCCGCCCGAACCAGCCATCTCGTTAATGAGTAGCACCTTCGGCCCGAGAATACCCGCGGGAAGCCTGAAAGCTTTCCCATCGGGTACTTCATTCGTAATCGCCGCCCTTGTCCGCCGCACCATCAGGTCCACCATATAATCATCCAGCGACCCTCCGCCATTGAACCGCTCATCGATCACCGCACCCTGCTTATCCTGCTGCGCAAAAAAATACCGGTTGAAAGACACAAATCCCGGCCCCCCCGTATTGGGGACCCATACATATCCCAGCTTCCCATGTGACAGCTCGTCCACCTTCCTTCGGTTGTCCTCGACCCAGGCCCGCTGCCGCAACAAACCCTCACTCGAAACGGGCGCGACCTTGATCGTCCACGCGCCATCCGCTGTTGGCTTGTCATTCACCAGCAGCACGGTCTGCTGTCCCGCCTTACCATCCAGCAGCTCATAAGGGTCCTGACTGCTGGTCAGCGGCTGACCGTCAACGGCCAGGAGATAATCGCCTTCGGCTACCTTCAGATCGGGCTGCGCCAACGGCGCAATCAATTCGGGGTTCCAGCTCTCGGCCGTATAGATCCTTTTTATCTGCCACCGGTCCTGCTGCGCAACCAGGTCTGCGCCAAGGCCACCCGCCCTGAAGGTGTCAACGGCCGGAAAATCTCCGCCAAAAACAAAGCTATGCCCCACGCTCAGCTCTCCGCCCAACTGGTCAAGCAGATAGGTAAGGTCCGCGCGGTGCCGGATAAACGCTATCTGCGGCGAATAGTAATTCCATACCTCCTGCCAGTCCCGGCCATGTGTGGCGGGATCATAGAAATAATCGTGTTCGTAACGCCAGCCCTCCGTAAAGATCTGCTTCCATTCCTCCAGCCGGTTCAGCTCCATCCGCAGGTTGACCGCAACGGCCCCCTCACCCGGCGCCGGAGGCTTCGATGTCGATACGACCCGCCAGCTGCCATTCGACTGGAACAGCAGCTTTTCCCCATTGGCAGAAATATGAACATTGCTGCTATGTTGCGCAAACTCTTCCATCTTTTTCGTCTCCAGCGTAAACCGGTTGATCGTTCCATCACCGACAAGGAATACGGATCCTTTGGGACCGCCAAGCAGCTCGCGATAGGCGCCGGCAGGCACCGGCAACGGCAGGGTCCGGCGATCCAGGTTGTCCCAGTCGATCCGGACCGCATGGACATCCGCCGTGTCTTTACTCTTACCCGCCCCCTTCGCCGTATCCGGCTCCTCATCGCTCTTCAGCGGGAACGGCGGCGGGTCGTCCTTTCTCAACACCGTCACATAAGCCGCATAGCTGGGCCGCGCCAGGATGGCGCTCGTATTAGCCCAGCCCGAACCAAGCGCGGCGTCCGTACTGGCCAGAAAATACAACCGCCTGCCATCCTTGTCCCATGCGGGTGAAGTGGCATCCGCCAGGACATCGGTAAAAGACCGCGCTTGTCCCGTTGCTATCGACCAGACCGTGATCCGCCGGAAATTATTGGGGGCCGTCTTCGCATAAGCCAGCCATTTAGAGTCCGGCGACCAGACAAGTCCCATCGAACCGCGCTCGATGTTGATGCCACCAACATCTGCGGTGCTGATCTTTCCCGTTCCCAGCTCCACGATTTTTATCCGGACCTTATTGTCTTCAAAGGCGATATACTTGCCATCGGGCGACCAACAGGGCTCCCAGGCCAGCTTCGACTCGCCGATCGATATCCGTCGGGGCTCCGTCTTGCCTTCCTGGTCGGTGATGTACAACGCATATCCTTCTCCTCCCTTGCCAGCCTCGCCCCCCCGATCCCCCTTATCCGAGAACCAGGCGATCTGTTTGCCGTCCGGCGACCACAAAGGCCCGCGGTCGGCGGCATCGCTGCTATGCGTAAGGTTCCTCGGGTTACCGTTCTCCACCGGGACCGTAAAAATATCCCCCCTTGCCTCGATCAGGATACGCTTCCCCGTCGGCGACAACGAAACATCGTCGATCATCTTACTGACATTTTCCCAGTGCGGCTCTGCCCAGGGAAAATCACCATGCACCGAAATATCCAGCGCCCCGCTTTTCCCGCTTACCGGGTCCAGCGTATAAAGATAGCCGCCGCGCTCATAGACCAGCTGCTGACCATTACCCGTCAGCCATTTGATATCCCCCTCTGTTAGGTGTGTCACCTGGCGCAGACCCTTCGCGGCAGACCAGGCCCATACATTCATGATAAAATCCCGGTCCGACAGGAAAAAGATCTCGTCGCCCTGCCAGACAGGATGGATATCCATCGTCCGGTCCGTATTGGGGATCGGCTGCTCATCCAGCGTGCTCAGGTCCATCACCTGCAGCGGCGTATTCTGCCCGCCGCGATAATGCCGCCATTCGACATCCCAGCGGCTGACCCGGTCAATGACGATCTTCTTCCCATCCGGCGACAGCGACCCGTCGAACCCCCAGGGCACGGGCAACAATATGGAAGGCCCGCCCGTGGCGGCTACGCTCCATAGCCGCCCATAACCTATCGGCGCGGTCTCCCGCGTACTGGTGTACAGGATCCTCTTCCCGTCTGGCGTCCAGCCCCGCGCCGAAGCCGCCGCGGGATACCAGGTGAGTCGTTTGGGTATGCCCCCCTCCGCCGCAACGACATATACCTCCGCCACACCACTGCGATTGGAGGTAAACGCGATCCATTTGCCATCCGGAGAAAAATGCGGATCGCTCTCGGTGGCCGGCGTGCTGGTAATACGCTTCGCCTCACCACCCTCCTTTACAACGACCCAGATATCACCGCCATACTCAAAAGCAATCTGCGTAGAACTGAGATTTGGCTGACGGAGCAACCTCGTACCCTGTGCCTGCAAAGGCAGCCGCAGGGCTGATAGTAGACAAATAACAATGATCCGGGAGTAGAGTGTAGTGG
>Ga0207033_1242_pt1 | contig 9838 bp, 6 predicted proteins | sample Alteio_BWMinCont_35_FD_153262 | JGI IMG/M metagenome (GOLD analysis project Ga0207033, IMG submission 153262) | Enriched cells from forest soil in Barre Woods Harvard Forest LTER site, Petersham, Massachusetts, United States -... | ecosystem: Environmental > Terrestrial > Soil > Temperate forest >... | reverse complement strand
CCATAAGGATGGATGCGGCACAGGTCGACGCGGTAAATGATGAATTATTCAGGATGCTTGCCATAAAAGACAGGCCCCATTTAACGCTAAAAGAGAAAACCAAACTTGAAGAAGAAATAACAGGCTGGCTTGAAGATCACAATGTTGAAAACTGTTACGATATGGCAGAAAGCTTTGTTGATTTCGGATTCACCATTGATAGCCTTGAAGAAATTGGCAAACATATTCCGCCCGCCGATTTTTCGCCGGCATTAAACTGGATCAGTAATTTATTGGTAACCGAAAAAATGGTGGAGGATATACAGGAATCGGCCCGGCGGATAGCTGACCTGGTGAACTCTGTTAAAACTTTTACCCACATGGACAGGGGGTCTGAAAAACAATATGCCGACATTCATATTGGCATACGCAATACGCTGACCATGCTTGGCTATAAGATAAGAAAAGGCAATATTACTTTGATTGAAGATTTTGACGATACGCTACCCCCGGTAAAGGCAATGATAAGTGAACTTAACCAGGTGTGGACCAACCTTATTGATAATGCCGTTGATGCTATGGAGGTAAACGGCAAAGGCACGTTAACCATAAAAACGGAGAAAGACAGGGAATTTGTACAGGTTTTTATTATAGATGACGGCCCTGGGATACCCACAGATATAAAGTCGAAGATATTTGACCCGTTTTTTACTACTAAAGAAATGGGCAAAGGCACCGGCCTGGGCCTTGAAGTAGTGCAGCGTATAGTTCACCAGCATAACGGCTCGATAAAAGTAAGATCAGTACCCGGGAAAACTGAATTTATTGTTTGTTTTCCGATAAACGGGTAGTGTTAAGTCAAAAGCCCATAGTCTAAAGTCAAAAGTCTCCTGGTGTTTTTTTTACAAACGACTTTCGACTATTTTTGTTCGACTAATAACTAAGCAATACATCTTATACAATGGAACGACCCATAATTTTTTCGATAGATGATGACCCCCAGGTGTTGCGTGCTATAAGCCGCGACCTGAAAACGATGTATGGTAAAGAATATAAAATTATGAGCACCACATCGGCCAATGAAGCGCTTGAAAGCCTTGCCGATCTAAAAAATAGTTCGGATATGGTAGCCATGTTTGTATGCGACCAGCGCATGCCCGAAATGGAAGGGGTTGAGTTTTTGGAGAAAGCGATAAAGATATTCCCGAAAGCCAAAAGGATATTGCTCACCGCTTATTCTGACACCGAAGCTGCGATAAAGGCCATTAATGATGTGCAGCTTGATTATTACCTGATGAAGCCATGGGATCCGCCCGAAGAAAAACTTTACCCGGTAATAAATGACCTGCTGGATGATTGGCAAAATGATTATATACCGGAATTTAAAGGTATAAAGCTGGTTGGCTACCAGTTTTCGCCGCAATCGCATACCATTAAGGATTACCTTGCCAGTAACCTGATACCTTACCGTTGGTTCGATATTGAAAAAAACCCGGAGGCGAAACAAAAAATGGAGCTCAATAAAATCGGGCTTGATCAATTGCCGCTGATAGTTTTTGAAGATGGCAGTATTTTATGCCAGCCGACGATACGTGCCATTGCCGAAAGGATAGGTAAAAACCCGCAGATCACCAATGAAATTTACGATGTAGTGATCATAGGCGCCGGTCCTGCAGGGTTGGCGGCGGCAGTTTATGGCGCATCCGAAGGCTTAAAGACCTTGCTAATTGAGCGTAAGGCACCCGGTGGGCAAGCAGGCTCAAGTTCAAGGATTGAAAATTACTTAGGTTTTCCGGCAGGTTTAAGCGGCGCTGATTTAACAAGGAGAGCTATTAGCCAGGCCATGCGGCTGGGCGCCGAGTTCCTTTCACCGCAAGCGGTAAGTGATATCAAACAAAAAGATGGCTATAAAACCATTGTTCTTGATGACGGCCCTGAAATTATCAGCCGTACTGTTGTGATCACAACCGGCGTTGATTACCGCAAACTGGAAGTTAAAGGGATAGAAAATTTTACTGGAGCCGGTGTATATTACGGAGCCGCAATGACTGAAGCCGCAGCCTGTAAGGATAAGGAAGTATATATCATTGGCGGGGGTAACTCTGCCGGGCAAGGCGCAGTGTACTTATCAAAGTTTGCTAAAAATGTATACATCATTATCCGGAGAGATAGTTTAAGCTATACCATGTCGGCCTATTTGATACAACAGATAGCTAATATACCAAATATCCATGTGCTGACAGATACAGAAATTACAGAAGCAGTGGGTAGCAATTGCCTTGAAAAATTAAACCTCATAAACGTAAAAACAAAAGAAACCGTTACCAAAGAGGCAGCAGCGCTTTATGTTTTTATTGGCGCAAAGCCCTATACAGACTGGATAAAACTCGACATATTAAAAGATGCAAAAGGCTTTATCGAAACCGGGCGCGATTTGAGGCAATATGATAACTTTGGCAAAATATGGAAAATGAACCGCGACCCCTTTTTACTTGAAACCAGCTGCAGCGGTATTTTTGCTGCCGGTGACGTCCGTTCGGGCGCAATGAACAGGGTAGCATCAGCAGTGGGTGAAGGCTCAATGGCCATAAGCTTTGTACATAAATATTTGGCGGAGGTGTAGGTTTGTTGGTTGATTAAGTTGACTAAGTTGAATAGGTTGATTAAGTTTATTTACAATAAATACACATACAATGGAAGAAGATATCTGCAAACATTTAACCGCAATTAAAACACTTAAGCATGCAAAAGACTATGTGTGCGAAGAATGTATAAAAACCCACGATAGCTGGATGCACCTGCGTACCTGCCAGGAATGCGGCGTTACGCTTTGCTGCGATAGCTCGCCAAATATGCATGCCAGTAAACACGCCCATGCAACAGGTCACCCCGTGGTCATCTCTGCCGAACCGAGCGAACGCTGGTTATGGTGCTATGTGGATGAGATTATGGCGGATTATTAGTAGTTGGCAGTCGGCGGTTTGCAGTTAGCAGTGTAATAAGTCACAGCTAACCGTCAACAATCCTGTTGCCTACTGCAAACTTATAACTGCAAACTATTTCTCACCCTCCCACTTCGCCAAATACCTGTCGAGCGATAGGGGGCCGGAGCCTATTATTGTAAATAAAACCAGCAGCCCCAATGCAACTATTGATGGCCAGGCGACTGTATTGATAGGCGATTTAAAAAAATCAGTCAAAAATACCGCTGCCAGCACAATAGGTATTTGCACAATGGATGCAAACCTTGTAAATGTTCCCATCGCAATCAGCGCCCCGCCAACCAGGTGGGCAAACGTGACATAATAAACAAGGGTCATCAATAAACCAGATGAAATGGGGACAACGTTTTGATCTTCGATCATGTCTTTCAGGGATGTACTGTTATCCATAAAAGCCAAACCTTTTAACAGTAAAAAAATACCCAGCGCTATCCGGGTAATATCCAAAATCATTGGGTGATGGTTATCCCCCCACCGCTCGATTTTATGAACCACATTCATACAACCTCCTGTTTTTAATAATTGGTTTAATGTGAAGGCTTGTTTTTGGCATAAACAGCCCCCTATCCTATAATAACATAAATTTATGCATAATAGTTTATGAAAGCAAGTTTTTAGAGATTAGAGTTTGGAGATTAGAGAATAGTCAGAGACAGTAGCAGTAGGCAGTTAGCAGTAGGCAGTTTTCAGTTTTCAGTTGGCAACAAGCAGTTAGCAGTTGTAAGTCACGCAATCACAATTTATTAATAATATAATAACAGGCCGCTCATAAACTTTTGCCACTTTTAGCACCTGCTGATTATTATAGTAGCAGTTGGCAGTTGCAGTAACAGTTGATGGTACAAGTGCGGATTTCTTTAACTAAAAAAACTGCCACTGCTACTTAATACTGCCACTGTCATCCGAAACTGCTACTAAAAGTTAACTATATTTACACTTCACAAACATGGATACCAGGAGAGATTTTATAATGAAAGCTTCGTTGTTGGCCGGGGCTGCAGGGCTGTCGGGATTTTTACCGTCTTCAATTCAGATGGCTATGGCTATCAACGCGGCGCCGGGAAGCACGTACATGGATGCTGAACATATCGTTATCCTTATGCAGGAGAACCGCTCGTTTGATCATTGTTTTGGTACGCTTAAGGGGGTTCGGGGTTATAATGACCCGCGCGCCATTGACCTGCCAAATAAAAACAAGGTATGGCTGCAGTCCAACCAAAAAGCAGAAACTTATGCGCCGTTCCGCCTGGATATTAAAAAAACCAAATCCACATGGATGGATTCTCTCCCGCATTCATGGGGCAACCAGGTAAATGCCCGTAATGATGGCAAATTTGATAAGTGGCTTGAAAATAAGCGCAACAGCATCCCCGAATATGCCGATATGCCCCTCACTTTAGGTCACTATACCCGCGAGGATATTCCTTTTTATTATGCACTTGCCGATGCCTTTACTGTTTGCGACCAAAACTTTTGTTCGGCATTAACGGGCACTAACCCTAACCGGCTTTTTTTCTGGACGGGAACTGTACGTGAGGAACAAAATGAAAACTCCAGGGCGCACGTATGGAACGATGATATGGATTACGGCACACTCAAATGGGCAGCATTTCCGGAACGGTTGGAGGATGCCGGCATATCATGGAAATGTTATCAAAACGAAGTAGCGATTGATACGGGTTTTGAAGGTGAAGAAGATGACTGGCTATCAAACTTCCAGGATAACGCTTTGGAGTTTTTTGCGCAATACAACATTCATTTGCACGAACGTCATCTTATCGCCATGCAAAAAAAATCAGTCGAGCTTCCGGGCAAAATTGATGAATTGAAAAAGCAAGTAGCCGCATTGCCTGCCGGCGATAAGAATCTAAAAAATTTAAAAAGGCAATTAAGGGAAACAGAGGCTGACCTTGACGCCGTGAATAAAGAACGTGAAAACTGGCAGGCGGACATGTTTGATAAACTATCCGACAGGGAGAAAAGCATTCACTATAAAGCATTCGATACCAATAAAAATGACCCCGATTTTCGCAAACTTGCCAACCTGAAATATAACGACGACGGGACTGAGCGTGAATTAAAAGTTCCGAAAGGCGATGTATTGCACCAATTTAGGGACGACGTAAAATCGGGCAAACTGCCAACAGTGTCATGGCTTTCGGCACCGGAAAATTTTTCGGATCATCCGAGTGCCGCATGGTATGGTGCATGGTATGTATCCGAAGTGATGGACATCCTTACCCACAATCCCGAAGTATGGAAAAAGACCATTTTTATTTTAACATACGACGAAAACGATGGTTATTTTGACCATGTACCGCCATTTACTGCCCCGCATCCCCATAAAACTAATACAGGCAAAGTTTCGAACGGAATTGATGCCAGCGTTGAGTTTGTGACCCTTGAACAGGAACTCGAAAGAAAGGATTTCCCCGAAAAGTATGACCGGGAAAGCTCTATAGGGCTTGGCTACCGGGTACCCATGGTGATAGCCTCGCCCTGGAGCAAAGGCGGATGGGTAAATTCCGAAGTGTTTGACCATACTTCGACGCTGCAATTTTTAGAGCATTTTTTAAGCAAAAAGACCGGCAAAACTGTAAAGGAGCCTAATATAAGCGATTGGAGGCGTACGGTTTGCGGCGACCTCACTTCTGTATTCAGGCCGTACAATGGCGAAACTATTCCCAACCCCGAATTTTTACCGAAAGATGAGTTTGTGGAGAGCATCCACAAAGCTAAGTTTAAAAAAGTACCTGACGATTTTAAACTGCTTACCGCTGATGAAATAGCGCAGATCAATAAGGCGCCGCACCTGTCGCCGTACATGCCAAAGCAGGAAAAAGGGATAAAACCATCGTGCCCGCTGTCTTACCAGCTTTATGCCGATGGCAAATTAAGCGCTGATAAAAAATCATTTGAAATGAAGTTTACTGCCGCCGATAAGGTTTTTGGCAAAGCGGCAGTTGGGTCTCCTTTTAATGTGTACGCGCCCGGCAAATACTTGCAGGAAAAGGATGGCAAACAAATAATGGGCGATGTGCGTACCTGGGCTTATACAGCCATGGCTGGCGATACGCTAACCGATGCCTGGCCGTTGAATGAGTTTGAAAATAGCGATTACCACCTGCGGGTGTACGGGCCTAACGGCTTTTTCCGCGAGTTTAAAGGCAACCCTGCCGACCCGGATATTGATGTAACCTGCGAATACCAGCGCAGTTTAACCGACAGTAAAAAGCTAAGCGGTAACATTGAACTGAAACTGCACAACTTAAGCCGTGCCAACCTTACTATTGAGGTTACCGACCACGCCTATAAAACCAATAATCATAAAAAAGCGCTTGCAGCAGGCGGCACATCTACTATAGCCCTTAATCTTGTTAATAGTTACGGATGGTACGATTTCAGTGTGAAAGTGAGCGGCAGCAATAGTTTTGAAAAAAGATATGCGGGGCGTGTGGAAACCGGCAAGCCATCGTATAGTGATCCGTATATGGGGAATGTGTAAGGACGCTATGCCAAATCATGCGTAACAAATCTGTAACATTATTCGTTAACCTTAAAAAGCGCGCAACAATTGTTAATTAACAGAGTTTCTTTAATGCTTGCTTCTCAGTCAAATCAGTTTACAATCAAAAGAAATATTTCATCACTAATTAAACGATTTGATAAAGCATAAGTCATACTGAACTAACAACTAATAAGTATTTTAAGACCTCACAATTAATTGCGGATACAGTTGAAAACATGTAAATATTTACTCTGTATAATCGCAGTTTTAAGTTTTTCCAGGGCTTTTTGCCAGCAGGTTCCATTAACCACAGCCCCGCTTCAGCAAACATCTGTCAATAGATCAAACGGAGCGCCTGTTGATTCATCCAAGCAAAAGGATATTATTGATGTTATCGAAAAAATATTCGATAAATCAATATCTCCAACAAAAAGACAGCTTCCGGGCAAGGCAAATTTTTCAGTTATTCCTTATGGGGGCTACACGCTATCGACCGGTTTTACGGTTGATATTACCGGCAACGTTGGTTTTTTTACGAGCACAAGCCATCAGCAAAACCTTTCAATAATAGCAGCCGACTTAGGGTATGACTCCAAGATTCAGAAACTATTTAGAACACGGTCGGAAATCTGGGGGAGCGACAACCACTACAAATTTGTAAGTGACCTTCGCTACGAAATATATCCAACTGATACCTATGGCCTCGGTACGTTAACAACATTAGCGAAGGATAATGATATTGATTACCGTTATGTACGTTTATACGAAACCGTGTTAAGGAAAATTGGCAGCAACTATTATGCTGGCGTCGGCTATAATTTTGATTACCATTACGATATTACAGCAACCGGTGATGCCGATCGCTCTGTTTCGGATTTTATAAAATACGGCCAGCCAACAAGCTCAAGGTCATCAGGTATTAATTTTGATTTTTTGTACGATAGCCGTAGAAACCCGCTTAACCCGCTTGGTGGCGCATTTGCCAGTGTTATATATCGCAACAATTTTATTTTCTTGGGAAGTGATGCCAATTGGCAGCAGCTGCAGTTTGATTTCAGGAAGTATATAAGATTATCTCCAAATTCAAACAATGTATTGGCACTATGGAGCATGGCGGCATTTACTTCGGGTTATGCGCCTTATCTCGATTTGCCGGCCACAGGTGGCGATATGTACAATAATAGCGGGAGGGGTTACGCTATTGGAAGGTTCAGAGGCAAAGATGAACTTTACTTAGAAGGGGAGTACCGCTTTGGCATTACCCGGAACGGTTTGCTGGGCGCTGTAATTTTTGCAAATGGCGAAAGCTTTTCAGGCTTGCAAAACAATGGTTTTGCAGGCGTGGCCCCGGCTGCGGGCACAGGCATGCGGATAAAATTAAACAAACATTCCAACTCTAATATTTGTATTGACTATGGGGTTGGCACAGGTGGTTCACATGGTTTCTTTGTAAACCTGGGTGAGGTATTTTAATTACATAACAAATACAATCTATTAAGGAAATTTGATCGTTTAGAAATGAATATCATCTTAACTTCAGAATCAAATACTTTTTTTGAATAAAAAATTTGCAGGTATATTGAAAACGATCAAATATTTATGTTTAATAATTGCTGTTTTTAGTTATCTGGAAGGCGCTGCTCAAAATGATACATCGGCATTACATACTAAAGGGGTGCCAGATAAAATGGCTGGCCCGATAATCGATTCATCCAAACAACGGTACGTAATTGATTTTCTGCAAAAAATATTAAAAAAAAATACGCCTGCCAATAACAGGTTGCATGCTAAAAAATTAGTTTTTTCTGTGGTACCTGCAATTGGTTATTCACTTACGACAGGGTTTGCGGCTGATATAACTGCTAATGTGGCATTTTATACAAATAAAGACCATACCAATAACTTATCCGCCATTGATCTTGAAACCGTTTATGATACCAAAAATCAAAAAATAATTGCCAGCCGTTCTGAAATATGGTACGATAATAATAATTATAAGCTGATTACTGATATACGCTGGGAAGAGTACCCGATTGATACCTATGGTTTAGGAACTACAGCTACAACAGCTACAGCCGACCCATTGGTTTATAATTATATAAGGACATATGGTACTTTTTTTAAAAAAGTAACTGGTGATTTTTACGCCGGGCTGGGCTATAATCTTGATCATCATTATAATATAACTCAAATGGGCAATGCCAATAATACGGTTTCTGATTATACCAAGTATGGTTTTAACGCCACTTCAACCTCGTCAGGAACTGTGATGAACCTTTTATTTGATAACCGGAAAAACCCGATAAACCCCCTTAACGGCGGCTACGCGTCGCTAATTTATCGTGATAATTTTCATTTTTTAGGTAGTGATAGCCATTGGCAGGAATTATCAATGGACTTAAGGCGATATTTTAGAGTGTCGCCTGATAATAACAATATCCTTGCATTTTGGAGTATACTGGCGTTTACCAATGGCAATGTGCCTTACCTTGATTTGCCCTATACAGCATCAGATACCTATGATAATAGCGGCAGGGGATATCCTGAACAAAGGTTCAGGGGGAAAAATGAGCTTTATTTAGAAGGAGAGTACCGTTTTGGCATATTAAAAAATGGTTTGTTAGGAGGGGTGGTTTTTACCAACGCCGAAAGCTTCTCCGAATTTGAAACTAACAGGTTTGTAAAAATAGCGCCGGCAGCAGGCACAGGTATCAGGATAAAAATTAATAAACACTCTGATACAAACGTGGCTATTGATTATGCCTATGGTATTAACTCACGCGGCATTTTTGTTAATTTAGGTGAGGATTTTTAATTTCCTGTTTAAAGTTGGCAGGTAAATAAAATTACCCGACCAAATAGTATCATCAGAATTTCACTAACATGCTATCATTTTGAGTATAACTAAATAGGATATTTTGAAAATTTTAAAGTATATACTAAGTCTGATCGTGATTTTTAGTTTTTTTAAAGCTTTCGCACAATCGGACACCGTGTTATCCAATAAAAATGTATCCGCTAAAAACCCGCTACTGGTTATCGACTCATCCAAACAACGGGACATGATCGATATTCTGAAAAAGATTTTAAACAAAAACACGCCCACTAATAGCAGGTTACATGCAAAAAAATTAGTGCTTTCGGTTATACCCGCGGCTGGTTATGCACTTTCAACGGGGTTTGCAGTTGATTTAACAGCTAATATGGCATTTTATACAAGTACCAATCGAAAAAATAATTTATCTGCAGTTGATTTCGAAAGTGTTATTGATACGAAAAATCAACAAGTATTTGCCAGTCGGTCGGAAATATGGTTCGACAATAATAATTATAAGCTGATCACAAACTT
>Ga0207033_1241_pt1 | contig 9847 bp, 12 predicted proteins | sample Alteio_BWMinCont_35_FD_153262 | JGI IMG/M metagenome (GOLD analysis project Ga0207033, IMG submission 153262) | Enriched cells from forest soil in Barre Woods Harvard Forest LTER site, Petersham, Massachusetts, United States -... | ecosystem: Environmental > Terrestrial > Soil > Temperate forest >... | reverse complement strand
TTAAAAGAACGACGCAAAGGAAAATCAAGATTTTCTCTCACCGTCATCGAATCGTACAATGCCCCACTCTGAAAAAGAAATCCTGTTTTTATTCTTACATTATTTAATTCCTTTCCTTGTATGTTTTGAACATTTTTATTTAAAACAATAATTTCCCCTTGATCAGGTGTAACCAATCCTACTATGCATTTTATTAATACAGATTTTCCCGTTCCTGATTTTCCTAACACCACAACATTTTCTCCTTTATTAATAGTAAGATCAACACCTTTCAATACTTCATGATCACCAAATTTTTTATACAAATTTTTAATTTGAATAACATTTTTAGTCAGATCGTTATCTACTATTATTGGTAATTCTTGTACTTGCATAAATAATTAGTGTAAAAGATCAATGATTTGTACGGCCAGCATATCTACTATAAATATTGTAAGCGATGCCATTACTACCGCTGTGTTGGCTGCTTTACCTACACTCTCGGTTCCATTATCTGCTGTATAGCCGCTATAAGTACCAATAAGGCCAATAAAAAACCCAAAGAAAATAGACTTAATTGTTGCGGGAATAATATCAATAAAAGCAATTTTTTGAATGGCGTGATGAAAGAACCTGATCAATGAAACATGATCATGAATATTAACACCTACAAAAGCCCCGAACATTCCTATTGCGTCCGCAAATAATACTAATAGTGGGATCATTAAAGTAGTAGCTAAAATTCTTGTAACAACGAGATATTTAAAAGGATTGATGGCTGAAACTTCCATCGCGTCGATTTGCTCTGTTACTTTCATCGATCCTAATTCTGCGCCAATTCCTGAACCTATCTTGCCGGCACAGATCAATGCGGTAACTACAGGCGCTATTTCTCTTATCAATGATAAAGCAACCATACCCGGCAACCACGATTCCGCTCCAAACTCAGCTAGGGTTGGCCTTGCCTGCAAAGTCAGTACCAGACCCATTATAAAACCGGTTATACCAACTAAGGGCAATGATTTGTTTCCTATCTTATAACATTGTAAACAAAAAGCTCTAAACTCATAAGGAGGTAAAAACATCTCTTTAGCAAAGCGCATAGCAAACTGCGTAATACCACCAATATCTGTGAATACTTTTTTCAGATAATCAGAGACTGTAGATCTTTCAGTTTTTTTTTGATCAGAGAGAAGAATACTGGTGTCGACATTTCCCTTCATATATTCTTTTTTTTATTAATTATCAATCAGCCTTACTTTAATCTTTTAAATCATAATTAACAAAAAAGCGTTTTTTTTAAGAATGAATATCTGTTCGGAATATTTCAAATTCTTTAAATAACCTATCTTCATTACTGTTTTAGAAAAGGCAATATCTATACCATTAAAAATTGGCTTGATTTTTTATACATTAGATTAAATGAATGAAATTTATGAGCATAAATTTCCCCAAACTAAACCTCGAACACTAACTCATATCATGATCAACATATTAAAGCAATTAAGATTGGATTATCGCATCAAAGTTGGATATGGTGCCGCTTTCCTGCTCTTGTTAGTTTCTTACTTACTTACCTGGTACGCTAATCAGGAATTGATTTCTCAATCAAAACTGGTCACACACACCAATACCACCATAACACATATGGAAGATCTGGCGTCGTATGTAAAGGATGGTGAAACAAATGGAAGAGGTTACCTGATGACGAAAAACGAAGATTATTTACCGGCTTATTATAAAAGCAGACATGATGTAAATAACACTTTTTACTTATTGGAAAATGATACAAAAGATAACACATCTCAACAAATTTTATTGTACACCGCAAAAAGCCTCATCGATCAGAAATATGACGGATTAGAGGCTGGTATAAAAAGGATCAAGTATGATAATGTAAAGCTGGATGATAGTACATGGGGAACTAACCTTCAGGGAAAAATATTAATGGATAGCATCAGAAAAGTTATCGGGTACATGAAAACGAGGGAGCAGGAACTATTTACTGCAAGAAACAAAGAACTACATGCAGGCTATGTTTCAATGAATATTATCATTGTTACTTCCTTAATACTCGCTTTCTTATTTGCTATTTTTGGATTCATAACCTACATAAGAGAAAATAAAGCGCGAAAAACAGCCGATAAAAAAGTTACGGAATATCAGGATGAGTTACGAAGTCGTATTGAAGAACTTGGCATAGCCAATAAAGAACTGATACAAATGAGGCATACCGAAAAATTTGCCGCTACAGGAAGAATTGCACGAACCATTGCGCATGAGGTACGTAATCCTCTTACAAATATTGATCTGGCCGTTAGCCAGTTAAAAACAGATATCAGTAACCTTGATGAAAATTCAACGATGCTATTTGATATGATCAACCGCAATAGTAAACGTATTAACCAATTAATTACAGAGTTATTAAACACAACCAGGTTCCTCGATCTGAATTTCGAAAATGTTTCTGTGAATGTTTTATTAGATGAAGCGTTGGATCTTGCAAAGGATAGGATAGAATTAAATCATGTGCACATACAAAAAAACTATACTGATGATCTTCCATACATTGCTGTGGACCAGAGTAGAATAAAGATCGCATTCCTTAATCTAATCGTAAATGCAATAGAAGCAATGGAACCGGACAAAGGAGTATTACAATTAATTACCAGGAGTGAAAATAATAAATGCATAGTCGAAATACATGACAATGGAATTGGTATGGATAGTATTGCAATAAGTAAATTATTTGAACCATACTTTACAACAAAAACAAAAGGCAATGGTTTAGGTTTAGCCAATACTCAAAATATCATCTTAAACCACAAAGGTTCTATAACTGTAGAAAGCACGCCCGGTAAAGGAAGTATATTTACTATTAAATTTGATTCTGCGCCCGATATTTAAGGTGTGGACTTTTTCTTAAGCGTTAGTTTATTAAGCGCATTTTTAATTTTGCTTTGAGTTGCAGTTTTTTTATTGGTATGAAATTCATCCCCAAGCAATATTCCCCATGGTTTTAATTCATCTACCCGGTCAAATACTATCTTCAAAATAGCGAGCGTAGGCAATGCTAAAAACACACCTGCAATTCCCATTAAGCTTCCACCGAGTAATACGCCGGTTATAGCACACAACGCATTTATCTTTACTTTTGAGCCTACAACTCTAGGCATTAATATATTACTATCAACAAGATGAACAATGCCCAATGAAACAATTATCCATAAAATATCATTCATATTAGATGAAGTGGTAAGCGTAACTAAAACTGCAAATAATATTCCTGTTATGATTCCCACATAAGGAACAAGGTTTAGAATAGCGATAAAAACACCTAAAAATATTGCATACTTGATCCCTAAACAAAGCAAGATGATTGAATTAGCTATTGCTATAATGGCCATTTCTATTAAAAGTCCCATCATATAATTTCTAACCATACTTTTTGTTTCAATCAACACTTCATTAACTCCATCCTGATGCTCTTCTTTAAAAACAGCTAGTAGAAATTTCCTTATTAAATGCCTGTAAAATAAAATAAGGAAAGTATAGATCCCTACCATTACAGTTAACACAAATGTTTCTGTTACAGAAGAAAATGTTTGCCCTATATACTCCCCTCCGGAACTTGTTAGCTGTTTAGTTGTATTTCGAATAAATATTGTTTGTTGAGTAAAACTAACATTAAACTTCTGGTTGATCCAATGTCTCAATGCCGCATAATGCTCAGCCATGTGTTGTTTAATAGAAGGCGCATCCGTAGCAAAAGAAGATATTTGTGTAGAAAGAAAATAGAGCAATATTACAATGAGCAATACTGCACTACATACAGCAGTCATATCCGCTATCCCTTGCGGAATTTTTAATCTTTCAAGAAAGTTAGCAAGGGGTAATAATAAGATTGCCAGTAAGATCGAAAAATATATAGGTACTATTATAGTTTTCCCTAAATAAGCCATCCATCCAATTAAAAAAAGGAGTAATAATTTTGCACACAAACGCACATAATAAGGCAATTGATTATTCATATCTTCTTTTTTAGAAAAAAGTCCTTCATCAATAGATGAAGGACACATACACATCATGTAATTTAATTATTATTCTTATTGAAACAATGCACTTTCAATCCAATCCTTTATTTCCCGCATTATTTTTTTATTCTAAAATTACTAAGCGGCTCCGCGAATTACTCTTAGAAGAATTGCTATAATGGCTATTATAAGCAATATATGAATTATGCCGCCGGCATGATATCCTAAAAAACCAATAGCCCATGCTATAATTAAAATTACAGCTATCAGGTACAATAGATTTCCCATAAAAATGTTTTTAAGTTTAAGTAATGAATAAATATCTCTTATCCATATACATACTTAAAACTTTGCCAATATTTATATTTCAAAACAAATGAGTGTTGACAGTAGCTTCAACACAAAATAATATACTACAAAATTCAGAAAAGAAAAGAATGGGGAGAATACTCTACAAAAGGGGATGATATTAATAGGCCAGCTGTTCAACTGTTTGATAAATCAGATCACGCGTAAAGGGTTTCCCTATAAACCCATCCACGCCTAACTCCATTGCCTTACTCCTATCTGCAGATGTATCATAAGCTGTGATCATAATGATCTTAGTTGCCGGAAAATTCTTTTTTATATATTCAATAAAATCCATTCCCATTCCATCGGGTAAGTGATTATCTAAAAAAATTATTGAAGGAGTTTGTTCTTTTAGAGCCAATGTCGCATCAGACAATGAATTTACATAATTGGGCTGTAAATTCTTATGCTTCAAAATTCCACTTAACAGATAGCATATATCTATTTCATCGTCGATAATTAATACACTTGACATTGTTATTAGAGCATTTATACTAGTTCACAATTCTTACCACAATTTTACTACCAATTATTAAACCCACCTTATTATGTATAATAAGTCGAATCATATTGAAGTTTATATGTTTTCTCTATTTTTATTTTAAAAGTATAACGTTAATTGAGTACGATATTACCCATTTTGCGCATATTTTACTACATTTTTCTAAAATATTTATAAAAAAATAAATATTTTAGCAGTCAAATTAACACGATTGTATTTTGGCAAGGTATTTCATTACTGTATAGAATATTACCCAATTTAACACCCTAACGGTAGATATCGCAATAATATATAATTAAGATCATTAAATAATTATACTGTATTCTGCCAATGGGTACTATAATTTAAGGGTAAAAACTAAGTTGTACCTTTAGTAAAACAAAACCGAATATGAAGAAGAGAATATTAGTAATTGACGATGATGCCGATATGTGTGTATTGCTGGATCGTTTTCTTACTAAGAATGGCTATGACGTAGATACGGCACATTCTGGCGCCAAGGGAATTGAAAAATTCAAGGAACAAAAATCCGATGCTGTACTATGCGATTACCGCCTGGGAGATAAAAAGGATGGTAAAGACATATTATTAGAAATAAAAGCACTTGCCCCTCAAACAATTGTTCTGATCATTACTGGTTACTCGGACATTAAAACTGCCGTTGATGTTATTAAATTGGGTGCATACGATTATATCACTAAGCCGCTAATTCCTGATGAGGTGCTAAATGTTTTAAGTAAGGCCCTTAATCAAGAAACTGCAGGTGCTGAACCTGGCGATAATCTGAAAAGAGAACAAACACAGACATCAGCAAAAACGAAAGAACAAAAAGCATCTAATAACAATGAATTTCTTGTAGGTACTTCGGGTGCTACTAAAGAATTATACAAACAAATAGATATTGTAGCGCCAACAAATTTTAGCATTATTTTATATGGCGAAAGTGGTACCGGTAAAGAGGTAATTGCAAAAACGATACACGAAAAAAGCAGTAGAAGCAACAAACCTTTTATTGCAATGGACTGTGGTACTTTATCTAAAGAACTAGCCGGCAGCGAATTGTTTGGACATATGAAAGGCTCTTTCACAGGTGCTTTAACAGATAAAGAAGGGCACTTTGAATTAGCAAATGGAGGAACTTTATTTTTGGATGAAGTAGCAAACTTATCTGCAGAAATACAAGCCTCTCTATTACGTGTTATACAGGAAAGAAAATTTAAACGCGTTGGCGGAACAAAAGAAATGGATGTTGATGTAAGAATAATTGTAGCCTCTAATGAAAATTTACAGGATGCATATCGGAAAGGAAAATTCAGAGAGGATCTATATCACCGCTTTAACGAATTCTCCATTAACCTTCCTCCGTTAAGACAGAGAAAAAATGACATTCCTCTTTTTGCCGAATTCTTTTTAAGTAAGACTTTGAGTGAATTGAACAAAAACCTGGATGGTTTTGAAGATGAGATAATGGATATGTTTATTAACTACTCGTGGCCCGGTAATTTACGTGAGTTCAGAAATGTTGTAAGACGCTCCGTCTTACTTACGGATGAAGGCAAAATTTCCGTAAACACATTGCCATGGGAAATCACCAATGCAATAATCGGTGAATCACATCAATCCAAATCCTCTGCAAGTTCAACTACTACTCCTGTAAAAGATGCGAAAGTCGATTTAAAAGACACCGCATCAAAAGCAGAATACGAGGCTATCATGAGTGTTTTAAAAGAAGTGAATTTCAATAAAACAAAAGCGGCAGAATTATTAAAGATAGACCGCAAGACATTATACAATAAGATAAAAAATTATGAAGAGCCGGAATAGGCAAACTTCAAATAAAACAAAAAAGCGAATCTTAAACGATTCGCTTTTTTTATACACTCATATTCATCCCAATATTATTTCTTAATAAACTGAAGATAGGTTTCTAATTGAGTGGTAGTGATCGGCTTTTCCCAAATAAAATCATCTTCTTCAAATGCAGTAGAAAAGCTTTTGTCTTTGCCGGACATTAGGTTGATCCTCATTGACGGATGTCTGTATTTAATTGCCTTTGCGGCTTTCCAACCTTCTCCATCAGGTAGCATATTATCGATAAATACAATTAAAGGCTCGTGCTCATCAATAATATTTAATCCATCAATTAAAGTATTGGCCATTAAAACAGCATGCCCCTTCTTTTCAAAAAACATCTTTAATAACGTACAAAGGTCATTGTCGTCATCTAAAATAAGAATCTTCATAATTGAAATTTATATATTCGGTAATTGATTTAGATCATTATACTGTTTTCAAAAACAATACCATAATTCCGCCTACAATTACTATTTACCAAAACAATCAATTACGAGGAGAAACCTCCTCAGTTTTTACATACAGCGGGTGTTTTTTCCCATAAATAGTAAAATATGCGATTTGATCTGACCCTATAAAATTATTGGTAGCAATTTTGCAGTATATAAATAATCAAACTGAAGCTGTATGTTAAAATGGACGGTGATATTTTTTATAATTGCTATCATAGCAGGAATATTTGGATTTACAGGTATTGAAGCAGGTGCCACCGCGATAGCTAAAACTATCTTTTTTGTATTTGTGGCGCTCGTAGTCATTAGTTTTCTATTGGGGGTCACCATATTTAAGTCCAAATAAAACTTAACCTTATAAATTTATAATGCCATGCATACTTTAAAGAATAAGAGAGTAGCTATCCTTACTGAGAATGGTTTTGAAGAAACAGAATTAATAAGTCCCAAAAAAGCACTAGAAGATGCGGGAACAATAGTTTATATAATTTCTATGCAGGAAGGAAAAGTAAAAGCATGGAACCATGACCATTGGTCAATCGAGTTACCGGTAGATGTTAATTTGAAAAAAGCAATTAGTGAAGAGTACGATGCACTGATAATTCCCGGAGGTGTAATCAATACAGATAAAATGAGATTGCAAAATGAATATGCCTCATTTATACAAGAATTTATTGAAGCAGGAAAAACAGTTGCTGCAATTGGTCATGGCCCACAATTATTAATCGAAACATTAATGATCAACGGAAAAGAAATAACTTCTTCTCCATCATTAAAAACTGACCTGCAAAATGCAGGCGCTAATTGGATAGATAAAGAAGTGGTTGTTGACGAAGATATCATTACAAGTCGCGGCTCGAAAGATCTGCCCGCATTTAATGCAAAACTCTTACAGGAAATTGCTGAAGGGGACCATCGCACAAGACCAAGCTTTGTCCATCACCTTAATTAATAAATTATACAATATCTTAATCGTTAACATACTAATTTACATTAACTTTATTAACACATGAACAATAGGATAATCATATACGACGATGATGTTGATATATTAGAGGTCTGTTCCACCATTTTACGCATGCGTGGTTTTGAAGTTCTTTGCAAAAATAATTGCAGAGATGTTATTAAAGATATTGAAGGATATGATCCTCATGTAATTTTAATGGACAACTGGCTTCCCGATATTGGTGGTGTAAAAAGCGTTCAATTAATAAAGGGTACGCCTGAAATGCAACATATACCGGTAATATTTTTTAGTGCTAACAGCCATGTAGAGCAATTAGCTAGAGAGGCTGGCGCCGATTATATGTTGCAGAAACCCTTTGAGCTGACTGAACTTGAACAAATCATCACTAAGGCTGTAACCGAAAAATCTAACCTCTGTTAGAGATCGCTATTAAGCAATATAAATGCAACCCGAATCATTCTCTCTTCCCTCATCACAAATAAAATAGTATAAATGCTGCTAAGCTTTAGCAGCATTTTAAATAGTGCTAGACTAAATGCATAATCCCTAACTTCACACACTCAATATTCATCATGGCATTACTCGAAAAAGATCTAACTGTAAAAACATCTTCACTTCCTAATTCAGGAAAAGGATTATTCACTAAAGTTTTTATTCCTAAAAAAACACTTATAGTTGAATACCAAGGCGAAATATGTAAATGGAAAGATGTAGAAGATAACTTCGACAATGGCTACATATATTATGTAAACCGTAATCACGTTATCGACGCAGGCAACAGCAAAAAATTTTTAGCCCGCTACGCCAACGATGCTTTTGGATTGTCAAAAATAAAAGGCATCCGAAACAATTCAAAATACAGCACCAAAGGTTTACAGGTATTTATTGAATCTGTTGAGGATATCCCTGCCGGAGAAGAAATACTGGTTAGCTACGGTAAAGAATACTGGAACGTGGTTAAGAAAAATATAATTATAGACAAAAAAAAGACCGGCAAATAATTTTATCTGTCAGCCTTCATACACCTTTGGTTTTATTTGATCGGTGTTATATTATATGATATCCTCAATGATATCATTTTTTATTGCTGTATCCATTGCATTAAGCATACCAACAAACGCAGTATATATCTTTCTCAATTCCTCCAGATCAAGTACTCCTCTATCGATCATTAATTCTACAAAATCCTCTTTGTTATCTGTATCGCCTATATTTCTAGTTCCTGTATGCAATGAGAACCCTCTTAAAGATTGGAATACCTGCCTGATTTTCTCATCCGAAAAAATATCTCTAACCTTATCTCCATCATTAGTTTTAATGATCAGTTTATCATCAAATTCAGGATATCCCACAATAATATCCTGCATACCAAACAGCTTACCCACTTTATCAATTAGGTCTTCATGATGAATTGAAAATCCAAATCCATGAAGATGAGGAACAACTGCTGTTAATGTTGTTGATTCGAAACCACTTTCAAAACCACCTCCCGGATCTACGTCAATATCCAACTGCACTTTCTTAACGTCGTGATATATTAAAACATGATATTGCAATGGAGGATCATTTTTTTTCAAGGTCAGCCGTGATCCTTTTCCATTGTTTTTTCATTAATTATCAATCAAAACTGCTGCCAGAAACCGGGTAATTTGCCACTTTAACAATTGGCACAACATTCTATATAACAAACTATATATCAAAAGAAAAA
>Ga0207033_1240_pt1 | contig 9914 bp, 7 predicted proteins | sample Alteio_BWMinCont_35_FD_153262 | JGI IMG/M metagenome (GOLD analysis project Ga0207033, IMG submission 153262) | Enriched cells from forest soil in Barre Woods Harvard Forest LTER site, Petersham, Massachusetts, United States -... | ecosystem: Environmental > Terrestrial > Soil > Temperate forest >... | reverse complement strand
CTTGTTGTTTACAAAAGTGAAAATCGGTTATGGAAAATGAGACAAAGGTTCTTTTCCCCGGCGGGAGGCCATCAGAAGTCATCTTCTTCCTCGTCAAAACTGTTTTCGTTGAAAAGGTCCAGGTCTTTAAAATCCTCGTCTATGCCCAGATCATCTTCCTCGCCGCCTTTGGCCGTCTTTTTAGAAGTATTACCGCCTGTGCTCTTTTTTGTCTTTGATTTAGGGATATCGAATTCATCGAAATCCGGATCCCATTCTTCCTCTTCTTCGACTTTTTCCCATTCATCCACTTCTTCGAAATCGTCGTCCTCGTCGTCGTCGTCTTCGTCAGCTTTTTTTGTTTTTGCCGATCCTTTGGAAGGAGATTTTGCAGAAGAGGCCTTTGGGGCATCGTCATCCGCATCCAGGTCATCATCGTCATCGTCATCCAATTGTTTCTTGGATTTAGGAGACGGTTTTTCCGGCGTATCCTTCGGTGCCTGAGGCGCGGATTTCTTTGAACCCTTTCCCTCCTTATCAGATTTTGCTGCCATGCCCAATGAGATTGTTATGTAAATTTTCAGCGAAGTTTTTAATCCGCCAAATTTTTTTTAGAATAAATTTTTATATACTGATGCAGCGGCAGCTCCCTGACCACAACCAAGCCATAAGACAATGGTTGCGAACGAGGTTTCACCTAAATTTCTATCAGTTGATCCCTGCCTGGCCCATTGGAAATATACGCAATTTTGACTCCCAGGTATTTATTAACGAATTGGACATATTCCTTCATCTTTTCCGGCAAATTATCATATTTTTTCAACGTTGTGATATCTGTTTTCCAGCCCTCGAACGATTGGAGCACGGGGTCGATTTGCAGGCGGTTCATCTGGAAGGGGATTTCGTTTGTCGTTTCCCCGTTAACGGTGTAGGCCGTGCATACTTTCAGCTCCGCGAAGGCATCGAGAACATCGGCCTTGGTCATGACTATTTTTGTGACCCCATTGATCATACACGCAAATTTCAGTGCGACCCCATCGATCCAGCCGCAACGGCGTGGCCGTCCCGTCGTTGCACCAAATTCGTTTCCTGTTTTACGAAGCTCTTCTCCCGTTGCGTCTCCCAGTTCGGTGGGGAAGGGTCCGCTGCCCACCCTGGTGCAATAGGCTTTGCTGACGCCAATAACATCCCTGATCTGCTGAGGGGCGACGCCAAGGCCGGTACAAACCCCGGCGGAAATGGTATTGGAAGACGTGACGAAGGGAAAGGTGCCGAAATCCACGTCCAGCATGCTGCCCTGAGCGCCTTCCGCCAGGACGGTTTGGCCCTGGGACAGTTTATTATTGATGAAATATTCGCCGTTGACGATCTTAAACTGACGCATAAAATCCAGCGCTTCGAAGAATTCTTCTTCCCATTGGGAAAGATCTTCCTGGAAATTCAGGCTATCCAGCAGCTTCTGGTGTTTGAGCCGCAGCCTGATGTATTGCGTGGTAAAGCTTTTGTCCAGCAGGTCCCCTACCCTAAGGCCATTTCTGCCGGTCTTATCCATATAGGCCGGCCCTATACCTTTTAAAGTGCTGCCGATCTTTTCCTGTCCCTTTGACATTTCGGAGGCTTTGTCGAGGGCGCGATGGGTAGGCAGGATCAGGTGGGTCCGCTGGGCGATATAGAGGTTCTTCCGGTAGTCGACTCCGAATGCCGCGACGGATTCGCATTCCCTTTTCAGCGTAACGGGATCGAGGACGACGCCATTGCCGATCAGGTTGACCGTGCCCTCGTGAAAGATCCCGGAGGGGATCTGGTGCAGGACGATCTTTTTATCTTTTACGTATAAAGTGTGACCGGCGTTTGGACCGCCCTGGAACCGGGCGATCAGATCATAGCGGGGGGCAAAAAAATCTACAATCTTTCCTTTTCCTTCATCTCCCCATTGGAGGCCCAAGATTACATCGACCATTAGAATTTACGTATTTTTTATTTTGCGCGGCAAGCCGCGCAACGGATGAAGCGGCAAAAATAGGTGAATAGCACGTTTAAAAAAAAAGACTTCGGGGCCGGCCGGGCGCAAGGGCATCTGCGGGGGCTCCGGGCAATCACCCCCGTTAAGCCGTCTCGGCATCATAGCGGACGACGGTATGGATGCCGTTTAGCTGCATCAGCCTCGACGCCAGCTCCTCAAGCTCTTCCTTATCATGCACATAGATCCGGATATTGCCTTCGAACAGACCGTCTTTCGCTTCGATGGTAAGGGCATTGATATTGAGCTTCAGTTCCCCGGAAATGAGATTGGTGATCTTGTTGATGACGCCGACGTCATCCATTCCCACGATCCGGACCCCGGTAAGAAAAGAAATCTCTTTATTCTTAGCCCATTTTGTTTTGACGACGCGGTGGCCGTAATTGGCCATCAGCTTGGCCGCATTGGGACAATTGGTCCGATGGATGGTCAATCCCTTGCCGACGGACACAAACCCGAAGACATCATCTCCCGGAATTGGTTTGCAGCAATTGGCCAGGGTATAGACGATGCGGTCGCTGCTCTCGCCAAAGATGATCAGCTCGGTATCTTTCCGGGGAACGGTGGATGTCGTACCCGGTTCGCCGGAGGACCGGGCCTCGATGGACGGCTTGGGGGGCCTGGGCGGTTCCAGTCTGTCACCGAGCAGGTGGAATTCTTTCAATTCCTTAAGATCCAGGTTCCGGACGGAGACCTGATAAAAGAAATCCAGGGATGAGCTCAATTTATAGAAGGCGGTCAGCACGTCGATATTATGCTGGTTGTAGGCGGCGCCGAAGTTTTCCAGCTTGCGCTGAACGATGTATTTTCCTTCATCGGCAATTTTTCTTTTTTCTTCCTTCAGGGCGTCTTTGATCTTGCTTTTCGCCTTGGCCGTTACGACGATACCGAGCCAGTCCTCGTTTGGTTTCTGTTTTCCGGAGGTAATGATCTCGACCTGGTCGCCGCTGCGCAGCTTGTGGCTGATGGGCACCAGCTTGTGGTTGACCTTGGCGCCGATACATTGCACGCCGATGGCGCTATGGATGGAAAAGGCGAAGTCGAGCGCGGTGGACCCTACCGGCAGCATCTTTACGTCTCCTTTGGGGGTATAGACATAGATTTCTTCTGCCAGGAAGCTGGTCTTAAAATCCTGGAGAAAATCGATAGAATCGTTATCCTCTGTATTGAGGACTTCGCGTATCTGCTGGAACCACTTATCAAAGCGGCTTTCATCGGCAGCGCCTTCCTTGTATTTCCAGTGTGCAGCGAGGCCTTTTTCCGCTATTTCATTCATGCGTTTCGATCTGATCTGCACCTCCACCCATTTGCCCTGGGGGCCCATGACGGTCGTGTGAAGGGCTTCGTAACCGTTGGACTTGGGATTGCTCAGCCAGTCGCGGAGGCGTTCCGGAGAAGGATTGTATTCATCTGTGATCATGGAATAGACCTTCCAGCAATCCTCCTTTTCTTTTTCGAGCGGGGAGTCGAGTATCACCCGGATCGCGAACAGGTCGTAGACTTCTTCGAAGGCTACGCCTTTTTTGCGCATCTTGTTCCAGATGGAGTGGATGCTTTTGGGACGGCCATAGATATCGAAGTTGAATCCGCCTTTATCCAGCTTGTCTTTTAGCGGCTTGACAAATTCGTTGATATAGCGGGAGCGTTCCCGTTTTGTTTCGGATAGTTTCCGGGCTATTTCACGGTATTCTTCCGGCTCCAGGTATTTCATCGCCAGGTCTTCCAGCTCTGTCTTGATCGTGTATAGTCCCATCCGATGGGCCAGGGGAGCGTAGACGTAGACGGTCTCTGAAGCGATCTTCAGCTGTTTTTCCCTTTTCATACTGTCCAGGGTACGCATATTGTGGAGGCGGTCGGCCAGCTTGATCAGGATGACCCGTGGGTCATCGGTTAGGGTCAGGAGGATCTTTTTGAAATTTTCCGCCTGTCGTGAGGCGTTGACATCCACCACATTGGAAATCTTTGTCAGCCCGTCGACGATGCGGGCGATCTCGCTTCCGAATTCTCTTTCGATATCATCCAGGGTGATGTCGGTATCTTCGACCGTATCGTGGAGGAGGGCGCAGATGGTGGACCGTACACCCAGGCCGATCTCTTCGGAGCAGATCCTGGCTACGGCGAGGGGGTGAAGGATATAGGGTTCCCCGCTTTTGCGCCGCATGGTTTTATGAGCGTCGGCCGCCATTTCGAAAGCGGAGCGGATAAGCTCTTTATCGCCCGATTTGAGCTTGGGCTTAAGCGAACGAAGCAGGGCACGGTATTCCCGGAGAATAAGTTTTTTTTCCTGGTCTTCCGTAAGATTGTATTTCGGTATAGCAGCTACTGTTTCCATTTCCATACTCTACGAATTTACAAAAAAAAGCCTAGTTTTGCACGCTTTACCGAAAGCCGGGTGCTCCCGCAAGTGGGGGGCGCAGGCTCCTGTCAATCAGGGGGGTATATTTTGAGTGTCTTTAAACTGCCGGTTCTGCCGGTTAGTGATTGCGGGTGTGGCGAAATTGGCAGACGCACCAGACTTAGGATCTGGAGCCGCAAGGCGTGTAGGTTCGAGTCCTATCACCCGCACGAATGTTAAGATTGGGCCTCTCCGGAAATCGGGGAGGCTTTTTAATTTGACGTTTCTTCCATGATCTGTTTCCATTTTTGTTGAAGCACACTTTTATCGGGCAGTTGGGTTTGGTAGGATGCGACTAAAGTTGGTGACAGGGTGCGGTTCATCGCATATTTGACGACTTCGGTATCCTGGTCCTGGCATAAGAGGATTCCTATGCTGGGATTTTCGTGTTCCTTTTTAACGTCGCGGTCGAGGGCTTCGAGGTAGAAATTGCGTTGGCCGAGGTGTTCGGGTTTGAATTTTTCGGCTTTTAATTCGACGACGACCAAACATTGCAAACCCCTATGGAAAAACAACAGGTCGGCTTTGAAATCACTGTTACCTACCTGTATCCGGTATTCTTCGCCCATGAATAAAAAATCACGGCCCAACTCAAGAATAAATTTTTTCATTTGGGTGACCAGTGCTTTTTGCAGATCGGTTTCACTATGCTGGTCGGGCAGCTGAAGAAATTCAAAAATATAATCAGATTTAAAGGCATTTAAAGCATCCTTTCCCGACTGTTGCACCATGGAGGGTAGCTGATGTTTGCCAAGCATCACTCGCTCGAAAAGGCCACTGGATATTTGCCGGTCCAGTTCTCTTTTACTATATCTTTCCCGGATACACAAGCGGATGTAAAATTCTCTTTCTTCTTCCATCTTGGTTCGTGAAAAAATAATAAGATGGTGGGTCCAACTAATTTCCGCCAGGATCGTCTGCCGGATGTCTGTCAATTGTGTCGCCGGTGGTGTCACAAATTTATCCGATTGATTTTCAGATAATTGTAATTGTCGCACCGGTGGTGCGACAATTGGGGTATTGCAATAGGTGTCGTAGAATTTTTTCATTCGGTAGAGACCCGTTCGATCATAACCTTTTAAATCGGGGTGGCATTTTTCTATGTATTTCGCCAGGTCCAAAACTGATTTATCGCCCCAGCTTGCGTTGGCGATCCGCTGGCTGATGTATTCACCCACCTGCCAGTAACAATTGACTAACTCTGTATTGATTGATTGATAAGCAATAGTTTTTGCTCGTTTGATCATTCCTACTACTTCCAAGAATTGAGTTTCCTCCTTCATCGATAAAGGTTTTTAAAGTTAGTAATGGGAATATCTGTGATTACCGGACGACCACGTAGCGGCCGGGAAAATCACGACATACCTGTTATGCCCTGATGCTGTTCAAAAAAGGAAAGGGTGAGTGGTAGGTTGGAGAACGAAATCGCATACTAAAGTTACGGCGTGATTTAATACGGTAAAAAAGAACTTTTGCGTTGATCCGGCCGCAGGCGTTGCACAGGCAGGGCAAAAAAGACTTTTTTCTCAGCATGGCGAAAAAAGGGTATCTTTTTCCATAAGTGCTATTTTTGGCTAATGAAAGAAGATAAGCTTCCGACTATTAAAGAGATCGCCAGGCAGCTGAATGTCTCGGTCTCTACCGTCAGCCGTGCTCTCCACGACCATCCCGGCATCGGGTTGCGCACCAGGATGCGTGTGCAGCAACTGGCGCGGGAGCTGGCTTATGAGCCCAACCAGACGGCTATCTTCTTCAAGCAACGCAAAACATTTACCATCGGCGTCGTCCTTCCCAACCTGAAAGAAGAGTTCTTCTCCGAAGCGATCAACGGCATAGAAGAGATTGCCAGCCAGAACAAATACAGCGTGCTGATCAGCCAGTCCAAGGACGATGTCGGGCGCGAACGGCAGATCGTTACCACGATGAAGAACAATCGCGTTGACGGCATCATCGTATCCCTGAGCAAGAATACCGAATCCTACGAACATTTCACCGCGCTGAAAAAATACAATATCCCCGTTGTTTTTTTCGATCGTGTCCCCACCCTGCCCGATTTCAATAAAGTCTATTCCAACATGAACGGCGGCACGCGTGAAGCCATCGAATTCCTCATCGACAAAGGCCACCGCCGCATCGGGGTACTGAACGGACCCGAAAAAATGCGTTCTTCAAAGGAGCGGACCGAAACGTACAAGCAGGTCCTGATCAAAAAAAGGTTGAAGATCGATCTGGGCCTTGTCACCTCCACCGATCTCACGCCCGAAGGAACGTATCAGGCCATGAAGCATTTGCTGAGCCAGCGACCCAGGCCTACCGCGATTCTCGCGATCAACGATTATATCGCCCTGGATGCCATGTTATACGCCAGGCAGCAAAAGCTAAAGATCAATAAGGATATTTGCTTCGTCAGTTATGCAAATCTACCCATTACCAGCTATCTGGAGACTCCGCCGATGGCTTCCGTCGAACAATACCCATTCCAGCAGGGGGTCAGGGCAGCGGAAGTGCTGATCCAATTGCTGTCCAGGGCTGAAGGGCCGGGTACTCCGGACGAGCCGGAAATCTTTCAGAACGTGGTGATCAACGGTCAGCTGGTCATACATTCCAAGCGATAAGAGCAAGGCAAAATTCCAGCAACCGTTTGCGTGAGGACAAGTGCCAAATCTTGATTAAGTTTGGCGATCGATCCATCTTAAAATCTACACATGTTGGACCAGGTTCTTGCTGCTTATGAATTTCACCCAGATGTCTCCATTAACCCTTTTGGCAGCGGCCTGATCAACCGGACATGGCTGATCAAAAGTGAACGGGGCAATTATATCCTGCAGCGGCTCAACGAGCAGGTATTTCCCCGGCCGACCCTTATCGCGGATAATATCGAAATGGTGAGCCGTTATCTGACCGACCACTACCCCGAGACCGTCTTTCCCCGGCCCGTTCCCTCCATGAAGGGCGAAACACTGGTCAATGCCGGCGCGGACGGCTTTTTCCGGCTCTATCCCTTCATCGAAAATTCCGTCACCCTCGATGTGGCCGATACACCCTCCCAGGCATTCGAAGCGGCCCGGCAATTCGGGGCTTTTACCCGGATGCTGTCGGGCTTCCCTGCCACCCGCCTGCACGAGACACTGCCCGCCTTTCACGATCTGTCGCTGCGTTATCGCACCTTTTGCGAATCCCGGCTGAATGGCCATCCCGGGCGCATCAGCAAGGCAGAACCGCTCATCGATTACCTTGAATCGCAAAACCAACTGGTCTTGGAGTACGACCATATCCTCTTTAACCCGGAGTTCAAACGCCGGGTCACGCATCACGACACGAAGATCAGCAATGTGCTTTTCGACAAGCAGGGAAAGGGCATTTGCGTTATCGATCTCGATACGATGATGCCGGGTTACTTTATCAGTGACGTTGGGGATATGTTGCGCACCTATCTCTCGCCGGTATCAGAAGAAGAAAGGGATTTGAACCTGATCGATGTTCGTGAGACCTATTTCCAGGCCATCGTAGAAGGCTATATCGAAGAAATGGGGCACGAACTGACGGAAACGGAAAGGAACTCCTTTGTTTATGCCGGTTCATTTATGATGTATATGCAGGCGCTGCGTTTCCTGACAGACTACTTATATGAAGACGTCTACTACGGCCGCCAATACGAGAACCACAATTATGTGCGTGCCCTCAACCAGGCCACCTTGCTGCAGCGGTTCCAGTCCAAAGCGCCGGAGCTGAGAAACATATCCCTCCAGGTCTGGAACAAAAGCAGGGCCGGCGCCTAATATGCCGGTTTCATTCCCTTATCCTTATACGATTGGATGATTGGCCCGTAGGGCCCGTATTTATGCTGTAATGCCGAAAAGCTGTCGGCAAAAGGTCCGCGGTCATAGTCTATGGCCTTCTCCAGGGGGTTCGGGTAGTCATAACTCTTCACATAAGGCCGCGCATGCAGCTGATCGTCGTTGATGAATGCGGCCACATCGAGGGCTTCCTCATCCGTGAGCAAGGGCTTGCCGAAGGTGGATTTGTCGTATGGCATATTGGCCTTAATCCATTGCGCCGCCTTAATGATGCGATGCATGCTGCTGCCGGGTTGGTAGGCGTTCAAACCCCATAGTGGGGGATAAGTATAGGTCACGTTGTCGTCGCGCATCTTCCCTGCCCCATCCTGGCCGTGGCAACGGGCGCAATTGCTGACATAAATATCCCGTCCCCGGTTCGGATCGGCGGCCTCGGACGGAAAGCTCAGTTCCAGGTTCCTGGCGCCTTTGAATGTCTTCTTGCCGATCGCATAGCTATTGATCCATTTCAGGTAGGAGAGAAATCCGATCATTTCCCGGCTGTCCAGCGGCAGCGGCCTGCCATTGTGCGGATGCGTGACGCAGTTATTGACCCGTTCCGCCAGATCCAATACTTTCCCTTCCCTTGCCCGGTATTGCGGATAGCTGGCATGGGACATCAGCAGGTTGAATGAAAATGGCTTTGTGCCGCCGTCCTGGTGACAATTGGTGCAGTTCATTTTGTTGCGGGTATATTTCCCGTTGATGCCGTCCGGACCGATATAATAGGCTGTGTTATACATCAACGCCAGACCGTAGCGTACGGCCTCGCCGAATTTGTCGTGGGGAATGGCCGAAGTGTCCACCAGCACGAGCGTGTCGCCGGCGTCCGCCACTACAGCGCCGGGGTGATGGCCGCCGGGCATCCGGGCCTCGCTATTCGTACAGGCGATAAAGACCATGCCGGCGGCAATGATCGCCAGCCCCATTCCATATATCCTTTTTATTCTCATGACTTTCAACTTTTACCAGGCGTCCAAAGGCTGCAGCCAGGGCCTCGTCTGCTCTTTTTGTAAAAACTCTACCCGGTAGGGTGGAATGGCCGTTTCCATATCCCATAGCAATACACCTTTCCGGTTGACCAATACAGTGATCTTTCTTTTACTGCTGCAACACAATACCGTCGAATCCGTGATCAGGTAAGCGCTCCCCATCCGATCATTATAAATATCCGGCGGCAGCCGGATGTGCAGGTCCATAGCGGCCGTTTTAGCCGTCTCGTCCAGCCTTACGGCAAACACTTCGGAAAGTCTGTTCTCCACACCGTTGTCGAAGAACATCAACGCCCCTTGCCGGTTGATATGTACAGCATGTGCCTGTGAGAATTTACATTCTTCCGGCAACCGGAAGTCCCCGCCTTTACCGAATTTCCACCACACCCGGCCTGAGTGCGCATCTATTTTCCAGATCTGTCCATTGTTGTAAAATGAAATAAGGAAATTGCCGTCGCGGTCGAAATTGAGGCTGTTGGCATGCATCCAGTCCCGGCGGGTAGTCGTGATATGCGGGTCCTTTAAGGGATCGACCGCGTCGAACACGCTCCATTGCCAGAGCTTGCGGCCTGTGCGGTCGAGGATGACGATCCCGTCGCCGCTGACTGTATCTTTTGCTCCGCCGCCCGCCGCGCGCAGGTCCATGATCCGCCGGTCAACGTATAACGTAATGAATTGTCCCTTATCGTTCT
>Ga0207033_1239_pt1 | contig 9944 bp, 6 predicted proteins | sample Alteio_BWMinCont_35_FD_153262 | JGI IMG/M metagenome (GOLD analysis project Ga0207033, IMG submission 153262) | Enriched cells from forest soil in Barre Woods Harvard Forest LTER site, Petersham, Massachusetts, United States -... | ecosystem: Environmental > Terrestrial > Soil > Temperate forest >... | reverse complement strand
TTACTTTTAAACCCATAGCTAACCCGTCCAAAAACGTTTTTCCGGCCGGAGGAAGAATCCGCTCCGTTCGTCTGTTGGTTGAGCAAGCTTCCGGCAAACAATTCGGGCAGCGCGGGCGATATGAAATTATTCCTATAAGCCGAAAAAGTGGTGGTAAGGCCTTCCTGTTGTTCCACCGCGATAAAAGTGCTTATCCGGTGGGCATTCACTTGCTTTTCATACTTAATTCTAAGGTTTATCAACGAGCTCCAGCCATTACTATCGGATTGGGTAAGATTCGGCAATGTCCCGTTCAGCGTCGGAATATAAGTGTCATTTGTCTTATTATAACTATAGACCGTATAGGGCAAAGACCAGGTTTTCTCAAGTGTGCCGCTGTTATTATAAGCAAAATATCCATCCGCGCCCAATCCCTCCACCCATGGGATCTTAATATCGAAAGAAGCCTTTACCAAACTCTGCTGTGTGCGGGCATTATCATATCCGGCGGCTGAAGTGGCCATTATTGCGGGATTATTCGCATTGACGCCCTGGCTGGGCAATCCATTGGCATAAAAAGGCGGTATATAGGATAACTGGTACCTTAAAAAGGCAAAGATCGTTGTATAAGATAAAGCCGGAGAGTTCCGAATGTTCAGACCATTGTCAATGTCAACACCAACTTTTATATATTTATTTATTTGAGCATCCAGGTTAGCCCGAACGGTGTACGCTTTATAGTCCGTGTTCCCGTTCTTAAATATCCCATCCTGGTTGGCAAAAGATCCTGAAATCGAATACTTGATATTCTCATTGCCGCCCCGTACGCTCAAATTATACATACTCTGCGGGGTGGTGCTTTTTAAAAGGTCTTTAAACCAATTAATATTAGGGTAATTGACCGGGTCGCTTCCGTTGGCGAACTTCGTGATCTCCGCTGGCGTAAACCGGGGAGCTGCACCGCTTTTAACCAATAATTCATCCGTGTATTGCGCTAACTCAGCAGAATTTGCCATAACAGGCACCCGGGTGGGTTGACTAAGTCCCTGGTTTAAGGAAAAGCTGATCACCGGTTTGCCTGTTATTCCCCTTTTTGTGGTGATCAGAATAACTCCATTGGCAGCCCTTGCTCCATAAATCGAGGCAGATGCATCCTTCAGGATGGATATCGATTCAATATCATTCGAATTGATCTGCTGCCAGCCAGGCGCATCCTGGACTCCATCAACTACCACCAATGGGTTGTTATTGCCGGTCGTATTTCTTCCGCGAATCAAAATATCAGCCTGATCTCTTCCTGGTTCACCCGTCCGATTTGAGGCAATAACGCCGGGGAGCTGGCCGGCTATGGAATTAGTAACGTTGATAGCGGGACTCATTTGCAGATCTTTACCGCCTACAACTGCGACCGAGCCTGTGAGCGTAGCTTTCCGTTGGGTACCATATCCGACATTGACGACAGCCTCACCCAAGACAGTGGCGCCACCACCCTGCAATATAACGTCTACCACCGTCTGATTTCCGACCGGTCTCTCCTGGGTCGTAAAGCCGACAGACGAAAACACAAGCACATCACCATTACCAGCCTTAATACGGAACTTTCCTGTTGAATCAGTTGTAACTCCTTTGCTGCCTCCTTTTAAGGTTACACTTACATCTGCAAGTGGGGCGCCGGCATTGGCGTTATAAACAGTTCCTTGAATTAACTTCTGATTTTGAGAAAAGAGTTGGCCGGGAGCCAATAGAAGTGTTAATGTATCAATAAGTAGAATCAACAAAAAAGGGTGTGTAACCCATTTTTTAGATTTAATGCTCATGTCACTCACGTTTGCTAGTTTTAGTAATGGTTATAAATGCAGTTTCCCTGGAGCGAAAGGCGCTCAAATTTTATCAAATCCAATTAATTTTTTAATCGTTTTGGAAAGTTATAAATTCCCTACGGCTTAAATATTGAATGCCCGGAATATATTAGCGATAACGTTATCGAACGTTGCACTGGAGGATAAACTAACAACTATAATTCAACTGATTTTGGTGGATTCTCTCACTATTATTCTGCATGGAATAATCACCTCTTCAAGAATAAAATTCTTCTTTGTTATATGCTTTATGAGGAGCTCACAGCTTCTTTTGCCAATTTCAAGCGCGGGTTCAGCTATAGTTGTAAGCGAAGGGGAAATAATAGCCGACATGGGGTCATTGGTAAATCCCATAACTCCCATTTCCTTTCCAATGGCGATTTTATTTTCTTTTAAAACAAGCATGGCGCCGATTGCTTTTCCATCGTTTACGGCAAAAATAGCATCGGGCTTTTCATCTAAATTCAAAAGCTGAAGCATGTCCGCTCTGCCGCATTCCTGCGAAAATCCCGAATGAATGATCCATTCTTCCCTGACCGGAAGCCCGTGTTTTTGCAAACCTGCTAAATAACCCTGCAATCTTCTTTCAGTAAAGATCAACCCCTTGGGGCCGGCGATATGCGCAATTTTCTTATACCCGTTTTCGACCAGGTGCTGCACTGCTTCGAGAGATCCATAGAAATCATCCTGCATGACTTTCGATGTTTTGATTTTAGTGTGTACCCGATCAAAAAAGACGACAGGAGTGCCCTCGTTAATTATTTTTTGGAAATGGCCACAGGAGTCGGAAGCAGAAGTTGTAGTTACCAGAAGCCCATCCAGGTTGGAAATGGACAAATTCTGAATGATGGATAACTCTCTTTCCGGGGAATCATTGGTGACAAATAAGATAATATTATACCCTTTACTAAATGCAACTTCCTGTATTCCGGTAATAACAGTTGAGAAATAGTAGTTGGTAATGAAGGGAATAATAATTCCGATGTTGTGACTTCTTCCCTTAGCTAACCCTATGGCATTGTAATTAGGCCTGTAATTCATTTGAGCGGCCGCTTCCAGGACTTTTTCCCTTGTCTCCTGATTAACATCGAAGGTATTTCTGAGCGCCCTTGAAACAGTAGCTACAGAAATATCTAAAGTTTTTGCAATATCTTTTATGGTAACAAAATGATGCTTGAGCATAATGTAATTAGGGCTATTAATGTCTAAAAAAATAATTCATAGGGAAAGCTCACCGGATACCATTATGCATTTGCGGGCCCATGTTACCCTACAGCAATTTACTTATTTTTTAAGACTCGGCAAACCCTCTTCCCTGTGCTATAACAAAAAATACCGCCCCTATATGGTTTTTTTGGTAACCTTTCCGGAAAATCATAGTATTATATATATGTTGTATACCTACTTCAAAATAGCCCTGCGCCACCTGCGCAAAAGCAAAACGTATTCGTTTATCAATATAACCGGCCTTTCGGCAGGTCTCGCGGTGAGCATACTGCTGCTGCTTTGGGTAAAAGACGAGTTGAGCTATGACCGGTTTAACGTAAAGGCAGCCGACCTTTACAGGCTGTCTCCAACGTTTGGCAGCGGAGCCAACCCCACCATTTGGGAGACTACACCCGCGCCTGTTGCCATTTACGCCAAAAAGGAAGTGCCCGAGGTAGAAGATGCCTGCCGCGTAACAGAAAACTGGGCGGTTTCGGTATTTGAATACAAGGGTAAAAAAATGACCGAATGGCACAACTTCCAGGTCGACCCCTCTTTCTTCAGCATGTTTACGTACCCCCTTCTTAAAGGTAACCCGCAACACCCTTTTACGGATGCACATTCCGTCGTACTGTCAGAAACAACGGCAAAAACATTTTTTGGCGATGAAGACCCTATGGGAAAGGTGCTAAAGGCCGACGACAAAAAAATTTACCAGGTAACGGGCGTGATGAAGGACATCCCCGAAAATTCATCCATAAAGTTCAACATGGCTTTCAATTTTCAGCAGCTGGAACAGGAGAATGACACGACCGGCTACTATAAATCCCTTCCCATTGACGCTAACTGGGGCCAGTATAATTACGAAACCTATATCTTGTTAAAGCCCGGCGCCAACCCTGTTGCCGCGGGCCAAAAGATGGGCGCGATACACCGCCGCAACCAGGACATAGAATTTACCAAAAACCTTGTTTACCGGCTAAACCCGCTGACCAAAACACACTTGTATGGCTCGGACGGTAAGGAGCAGGGTATGATGATCGTACGGGTGTTTTTTATCGTGGCTATTATTGTGCTGCTGATCGCCTGTATAAACTATGTTAACCTTATTACCGCCCGGGCCATGAAACGCAGCAAGGAAATAAGCTTGCGCAAAATTGTGGGCGCGGGTAAATCGGGCCTGTTTATGCAGTTTTTAAGCGAATCGCTGCTCACCTTCTTCATTGCATTGGTATGCGCAACAGGCCTTATTTACGGAGTAATGCCTTTATACAATAATATTGCCGGAAAAAATATTCTCTTTAAACCCTGGTCGCCCGATATATTGGCGGTATACGGCCTTACCCTGCTGGCAACACTGCTGCTGGCGGGCATCTACCCGGCTATCACCCTCTCCTCCTTCAAACCGCTTGAAGCCATGAAGGGCAAGCTAAGCGGCATCGGCAGCAAAGGAAATTTCAGAAAAGTGCTGGTTGTAGTGCAGTTCAGTTTTTCCATTATGCTTATCACCAGCACCATCATCATAGGCAAACAGCTCAAATACATTCGCGAGAAAAACCTGGGTTATGACAAGGAGAATGTTTTCAGCTTCTGGATGCGCAATATTGATGGCCGCACCAATAGCCATTACGAAGCCGCAAAAGCCGAGCTATTAAAGCAGCCGGGCATCCTGGGCGTCACAGAATCGGGGGTGGACATCATCAACAGCGGCACAGGCACCAGCGACGCGGATTGGGATGGTAAGCGGGCGGATCAGCAAACATTTACCATTGGCCAGATGCCGGTGGAAAGAAATTTTCCGGAGGTGATGGGCTTACAGTTTGCGGAAGGAAAAGGTTTTACCGGCTCACCTGCCGACAGCAGCAACTTCCTGTTAAACGAAACGGCCGTTAAATTAACCGGGATAACCGAACCCGCAGTAGGCAAACGTTTTACCTTTCACGGTATCAAAGGCGTGATTGCCGGCGTGGTAAAGGATTTTCATTATGAAAATATGCGCATCAAAATACGCCCGCTGTTGATGCAATACGACAAAAACTGGCGGGGGAAAATGTATGTAAGGACTACCGGCAAGGATGCAGCCAAAGCCCTGGCCGCCGCTGCAAGCCTGTGGAAAAGATACAACCCGGAATACGATTTCAATTACACTTTTTTAGACAGCGCATTTAACGATTTATACAGGAGCGATGTACACGTTGGGTTACTGTTCAACTGCTTTGCCGTGGTGGTCATATTAATATCCTGCCTGGGATTGTTTGGGTTGGTAACCTTTACCGCCGAAAGCAAGGTGAAAGAGATAGGCGTGCGGAAAGTGCTTGGCGCAGGGGTGCCGCATATCGTAACCCTGCTCTCAAAGGATTTTTTGGTGCTGGTGCTGGTCGCCGCTGCCATCGCCTTCCCGGTGGCCTGGTACGGTCTCAACCGCTTTTTGCAGGACTATGCCTACCGTACCGACATCCCTTGGTGGGTATTTCCCTCCGCAAGCGCAGCAACGCTGCTGATTGCCATGGCCACCGTCAGTTTTAAATGTATACAGGCCGCGCTGGCCAACCCGGTAAACAGCCTGCGAACGGAATAAAAAATTTTCGTCCTTTTAGGGTAACTCCGCCAATGCCCCTTTATCGATCCCGCACCGGGGAATCCCTGGCCAACAGGACCGCGGCCCGGGCATCCAGCCAGACCTCCAGACCCGGATGGTCCCTAAGCAGGCTGGCCGGCACCTCCCGGGTCACAGGCCCTTCCAGCGCCTTTTGGATGATAGCGGCCTTATGCTCGCCGGTAGCCAGCAGAAAAATATGACGCGCCTCCAGCAGGTCGCCTAACCCCAGTGTGATCCCCTTTTCCAGCGGCGTCCGGCTGTTGAAATATTTCTGGCCGGAAGACTGTGTGACAGGATGCAGCGTGACCACCTGCGACCTCCGGGCCGGATCGGCTCCCGGCTCGTTCATCGCTACATGACCATTCAACCCTATTCCCAGGATGACCGCATCGATGCACCCCCATTTCCCGACAAAATTCTCAACCGTCGCACATTCCCGCCCCAGGTCGGCAGCCCGCCCATCGAAAAAACAAATCCGTTCCTCGCCAATACCCAGCGGCTCGAACAACCCCTTGTCAAGATAATACCTGCAGGACCCCTCGTCGCCGCCATTCATCCCCACCCATTCGTCCAGCCCCACAAAATGCCAATGGGCCATGTCAAGCGTATTGCGCTTCACCCGGCCGACCATTTCGCGGTACAGCGCCGCCGGTGTGTCTCCAGATGCCGGGCAAAACAGCGGCGCCGGAACGGAACGCAGACATTCGTCAAGCCTGTCGGCTACCCCACAGGCCATTGATTCCGTCGTGTCAGTAATAAATAATTTCATTTCTCAAAATATGGGACTTCATCATGCGATTCTTTCTCTTTTTGCTGCCAGTAGGCCAGGGTCACCACATGCCCATCCTGCGCCCTTAGCAGCCTGCCAAAGATAGCATTCACCGGGTTGAACATCGTATCCGTCACCCCAACCGTAAACGTCTCCGGCGCTTGCGGCGCGACAGGCGCCGCAGCAGCAGCCGGCACTCCCGCCGCACCCTCGCCCGGCGCAGGCGCCGCCTTCGGCGGCGGACTCCCCACCACCACTACCGTAAACCCGTTATACTCCAATATCCCCCTCAAAAACTCCACCCTCGCCGGCGGCACATTCTTCTCCACAATGGAACATTTGATCCCATTCAACTCCTCGAATAAATGATTTTGATTGATAGCCATATATTTTAAAGCCCTATGCTCAATGAATAAATGTAATCATAGATCCACCCCACCAGCCCCGTCATAATAATACCCGCCACACAGACCAGGAAAGCAATATTCGGCAGCAGCGGTATTTTCAGCTTACCTATCGGCTCCGGCTGGCTATCCATGAAAATAGCTTTTATCACCCGCAGATAATAATACAGCGAAATCACCATATTCAGCGCAGCAATGCCGATAAATACATAATTCCCTTTTCCCGCAGCCGCCATCAGCAAAAAGAATTTACCGAAGAAACCCGCCGTAGGCGGGATACCCGCCAGCGAAAACAAGGAAACGGCCATCACCCAGGACAACATCGGATTGGTGGCGTATAATCCCTTATAATCATCGATGCTCTCCCGCCCCGTTTGCGCGCTGATCAGCGATACGACCCCAAATGCGCCCAGGTTCGAAAAGATATAGATAAGGATAAAATAAATTACCGACGCCTCCCCGGCCTGCGAGCCTCCCGTCACCCCAGCCAGGATAAACCCCGACTGCGTTATCGAGGAAAAGGCCAGCAATCGCTTCAGCTTGTTCTGGCGCAAAGCGAACAAGTTGCCAACGATCATGCTCAGCACCGATAAAAGGACCAAAATCTTATACCAGCTGCCGGCCAGTGGCTGAAAGACAGTATACAGCGTCTGGATGAAGATAAAGAATACTGCCCCTTTGGAGACGACGGACAAGTACGCTGTCACCGGGACAGGGCTGCCCTCATAGACATCGGCCGTCCATAAATGGAAGGGGACGGCAGAAATTTTGAAACCAAACCCTGACAGGATCAGGATGAACGCAAAGAGCTGGAACGCGCTGCCGTCGAGCCGTTGGGCGATGCCGTCAAAAGCCAGGGTGCCCGTGGCGCCGTACAACAACGAGATACCGAACAGCAGCAGCGCCGACGAAAAAGCAGAGGACAGGATAAACTTCATCGCCGCCTCCGAAGATTGCCTCTTTTCCAGGTCGAAGCCCGACAACGCCGTCAGCGGAATCGTGGAAAGCTCCAACCCAAGATAGAACATCAGCAGGTTGCCAGCCGAGATCATAAAGAAAAACCCGGCCAGCGTTGCCAGCAGCAATATATAAAATTCCGGCGCCTGCCGGTGATCCTTCAGCCAGCTATAAGCTTGCAACGAGACGATCAGCGTGCCCAGGTTCAGGATATTCTTCTCCAACACGATCAGCTTATTCGTATGGAACATCCCACTGAACAAGGTCGTGTCCGAAATGGAAAAAAATCCCAGCACAAAATTCGCCAGCAGCAATACATTCACCCAATTCAGCACTACCCCCGTCTTATATTCGGTCGCACCTACCTTGATAAACAAAAGAAGGAAGATGATCACCGTTACCATCAGTTCCTGCCGCAATGAAAGAAGAATGCCAAACCACATAAGCGTTAGTTCATTTAATAATAACCGCCTTTCCGGCAATAATTGCCTTCCCGACATGCCCCATAATCGTCTCTACTCCCGGCCCCAGCAGGTCGCTTAGCCAAAAAGGCGCAACCCCGATGGCAAAAATACCGGCCCCCAATAAGATCCCTGCCAGCTTCTCATTCCACGTCGCATCGGCAAGCCCGTTATAATTCGGGTCCTTCACCGGCCCCATGATCGTTTGTCCTGTCGCCCGGAGGATATACACCGCCGTTATTACAATCGAGGCACAGGCCAATATCGTCGCCAGCCGATACATTTCACCGGCATGCTGCCAACTGCCCATGAAAACGGTGATCTCAGCCACAAAACCGCTGAGGCCGGGGAGCCCCAACGAGCACAAACCCGCGATCACAAACAGGGTGGAGATAAAGGGCATTATTTTCAACAGGCCACCCAGCCGCTCGACAAGCCTCGTATGCGTCCGTTCATAGATCATCCCGATGGCAGCGAAGAAAAGGGCCGTCATCAACCCATGCGAGATCATCTGCATCACCGCACCCATCACCGCCGTTTGCGTCAACATCCCGATGCCCAGCAGGATAAAGCCGCAATGACTGATAGACGAATACGCGTTGATGTATTTTAAGTCTTTCTGCATCATGGTAGCGAAGGCCCCATACACAATAGCTATCGTTGCCAGCAGGATGATAATGGGAGAGTATTCCCGGGCCGCTTCCGGCATCAGGTAGACAGCCACCCGCAGACAACCGTAACCTCCCAGCTTCATAGAAATGCCTGCCAGGAACATCGACGCCGCTGTCGGCGCCGAAGAGTGGCCGTCCGGCACCCAGGTGTGAAAGGGGAACAGCGCCGTAAAAATGCCAAAGCCCACAAATAAAAAGGGGAAAAATCTCCGCTGCACCTCTATCGGAAGATGCATTTGCGCGATGGCGGGCCAGTCGAAAGTATGCAACGGCGCGTTCGGACCGATCACTCCACACGCATAGCAGGTATGATAATATAAACCCAATAACCCGATAAATACCAGGGCCGATCCGCTCATCAGCATCAGCGCCAGTTTCATGGCCGAATATTCCTTCTTGCCACTCCCCCAGATCCCAATCAGCAAAAATTTCGGGATCACCGATACCTCCAGGAAAAAGAACAGCGTAAAAAGATCAAGCGAAAGAAAAAATCCGTAAGCGCCCGCGCTGAGGACCAGCAGAAGGACAAAGAACTCCTTACCCATCCTTTCCACTTTCCAGGACACCAATATCGCCGCCTCCATGATAAAGGCGGTCAACAGGACCATGGTAACGGAGATGCCGTCCACGCCAACATGATACCCGATATTCAATGGCGAAAACCAGGCATGGCGGTACTCGAACAGCATTGCGGCGTCGTTGCCGGCCCCACGTTCCTTCCAATACAAGGCTAACAATCCGAAAGACAGCAGCAATTGCACCGTTGCGCCGGCCAGGGATACCCAACGTACCCCGTTGAGCCCCCTGCAGAACAGAACGGCAACCACCGTGATCAATGGCACTAAGACCAGGAAAGACAGGTTCATGTGTATATATAAATAAATAAGACCGCTAATCCCGCTATTCCGGCAAAGAAATACAGGGCATAGTCCTGTACCTTCCCCGATTGTAACCCTTTTACCCCCGCAGAAATTCTTGCAGTGACCGTTGCCAGTCCATTCATCAGCCCGTCCACGATATTCCTGTCTATCCACGCTGC
>Ga0207033_1238_pt1 | contig 9956 bp, 5 predicted proteins | sample Alteio_BWMinCont_35_FD_153262 | JGI IMG/M metagenome (GOLD analysis project Ga0207033, IMG submission 153262) | Enriched cells from forest soil in Barre Woods Harvard Forest LTER site, Petersham, Massachusetts, United States -... | ecosystem: Environmental > Terrestrial > Soil > Temperate forest >... | reverse complement strand
TGCAACGGCTGCAAACCATATTTTTTATATATATCTTCATTGCTGATTTTTCCTGTCACATACCACTACTAAAATTATAAAAGTAATATATGTTCTAAGGTACATTTTAATATAGAAACAAGTATAAGCTGATAATTTTATGCGGGACTACAGAGGGAATATTTATTGACACGTTAAAATTTATGGGGCAAATTTACATTGCTTATTAAGGCCAAGTTTATGGTATTTGGGGAATGATTTGTAAAATTTACTGTTTGCTCAACAATCTCATAAATGTATTTTGCCGAACACTTAAAAAACCATTCAATTCTTTTTGTTTGCTTTAACCTTGTGTTAAATATCAATATTCATACCCCGTATTACCATCCGTTTCACTATTTTAGCCATGCCTAATGAAAAAAAACTCCTCTAACAGGAAACATTCAGAGCGGCTTATTTTAAATGACACATTTTTACACGTGACAATACACTTATGAGTTGGTCTGTTAAAAAAGTAATAACAAAAACGCTGAAATATACCGGCATTACTATTGTAAGCCTGCTGATATTATTATTTGCTTTGCCCTATTTGTTCCCGCAAACGGTAAGCAATAAAATAAAACAATTTGCCAATGGCAGCATCAACGGGCAATTGGCGTTTTCCCACACCGGCTTATCCTTCTTTAAACATTTCCCGTCGCTCACGCTTACGCTTTATGATCTTTCGCTTAAAGGGAGTGCGCCGTTTCAAAATGACACACTTATTGCAGCAAAAGAGGTTTCGTTTGGTATCGACCTAAGCTCGGTTTTTCAAAAAAAAATCACTATCAATAAAATATACTTAAGCCAGGCCTTTATTAATATACAGGCTGATAGCGCAGGGCATGTTAACTATAACGTTTACAAATCAAAGAGCCCTACGCCGGCAGCGCCAACAGATACGAGCAGTGCCTCATTGGGGATAAACCTGATATTGGTGGAGAACAGCCGCGTGGTTTATAATGACCGGTCAATCCCAATGCAATTTATAGCCCGGGGATTTAATTATACAGGCAGCGGCGACCTGACCAAGGATGTTTTTGACCTTTACACGCATACCGAAATCGCCTCGGTTGATTTTTATTATAACAACGTGCCTTATATTCTTTCAAAAAAGGTAAATGCCGATTTGGTTACCAGGATGAATACCAAGTCGCTGGCCTTTGAATTTCAGAAGAACAACCTGCTTATAAACCAGTTGCCGGTAGAGTTTACCGGTAAATTCGGGTTTATAAAGAATGGTTATGATATGGATTTTAAGCTGGATTCAAAGGAAAGCAATCTGCATGATATCGTTACGGCGCTGCCGCCCGAATATTTAAAATGGCTCGAAAAAACCGATCTGCGCGGCAGCGGGGATATAAAGTTTCAATTAGCCGGCAAATATGTTGCGGTGGATAAAATTATGCCGGGCATTAACCTTAATATTAAAATACGGAACGGCTATATCAATAACCAGAAATCGCCGGTACCTATCAGTAATCTGTACCTTGATTTTGCCACAAAACTGCCCGGCCTTAATCCCGATAGCCTGCAGGTGAACCTCGATTCCATGTACTTTAATATGGGGAATGATCATTTTACCTCGGTGTTAAGGGTAAAAGGCGTTAAAGCGCCCGTGGTTTTTGCGAAAGTAAATACCGAGATAGACCTGGAAAAATGGAGCAGCGCGTTTGGTGTAAAACCTGTGCAACTAAAAGGCAGGTTTACTTTGAATTTAGTGGCAAATGGCAGATACAGCACAGGTACAAAACGCAGGGGCTTGAGGCATGTGGATACCGTTATTACCAGCATACCAAAGTTCAGCCTCAAGTCGTCATTCAGCAACGGCTATTTTAAATATGCTTCGCTACCCGAGGCACTTAAAAATATCAGCTTTAATATGACAGCCAGTTGCCCTGATAACAATTACGCGCATGCAAACTTCGCCATCGAAAACATAAATGCAAACGCATTAAATAATTTTATAAAAGGATATTTCAAACTAAACGCCGCGCCTGGCTTCCCTATGGATGCAAATTTGCAGGCCAAATTTAACCTTGCTGATATTAAACAATTTTACCCGGTACAGGGGCTTAACCTTTCGGGCATGCTGGTTGCAGGCATGCAAATAAAAGGCAAGTACCTGCCTAAGAAAAACATATTCCCGGTTACAAACGCCAATATAAGCCTTCAAAACGGATCGATACAAACGAAGTATTATCCACACCCTATTCAAAACATACAGGTGAACACCAATATTTATGATAATACAGCCTCATTAAAAGGCCTGAAAGTTTCCATAAAACCGGTCTCCTTCATATTTGAAAATAAGCCCTTTACTTTCAGCGCCGGGTTAAAAAACTTCAGCAACCTGGAGTACAATATTACCTCGGCCGGGACTGTTGACATTGGTAAAATTTACCGGGTATTTGCCGTAAAAGATTACAATGTAAAGGGGCTGATAATTGCTAACCTAAAGCTTAAAGGTAAACAAAGCGATGCCGTGGCAGGTAATTACGGGAAGCTTGCAAACTCGGGCACTATGGTGGTTAAAGACCTGGCGCTTTCATCGGATCTTTTCCCGAAACCATTCATTATTAAAAATGGCAGCTTTAGCTTTAACCAGGATAAAATGCAGTTCGATGCTTTTACTGCGACATACGGCAAATCGGTTATTGTGCTTAACGGGGCACTTTCAAATGTGATAGATTATGCTACAAAATCGGGGTCGGCCCTTAAAGGCGATTTTAATTTAAGCAGCGGGTCGATAGTTGCCGATGATTTTATGGCTTTTGCAAGTGCATCACCCAATCAAAGCGGTAAGCCGGCGACGGGGCAATCGGGCGTCATTATGGTACCCACTAACCTCGACTTAAATTTCGCTGCTGATGTTAAAAAAGTAAAATACAACGGGCTTCAATTAAATGATGTTAAAGGGCAAATGGCCATTACCAATGGCAGCATCGTTTTAAAGCAGGCAGGCTTTACTTTGATAGGCACGCCGGTTACCATGGATGCTACTTATGTTAGTCAAAGCCCTAAGAAAGCAACTTTTGATTATCATATCAATGCCCAAAACTTTGATATAAAAAAGGCATACCAGCAAATTAAGCTGTTCCGCGATATGGCCACCTCGGCAAAAAGTGCAGAAGGCATAGTTTCGCTTGATTATAAATTAAACGGAAGGCTTAACAGCAATATGCAGCCGGTTTATCCATCTCTAAAAGGCGGCGGTACATTGTCGGTTAAAAAGGTTAAGCTTCATGGCTTTAAATTATTTGGCTCTGTCGGCAATAAAACCAACCATAACAGCATCGATTCGGGCGATGTTTCGAAAGTGGATATTGTCACCACCATTGCCAATAATATCATCACCATTAAACGTACGAAAGTAAAAATGGCAGGTTTCAGGCTTAGGTTTGAAGGGCAGGTTAGTTTTGATAACGCTTTAAACCTCGATTTCAGGCTGGGGCTGCCTCCGTTTGGCATTTTTGGAATCCCGATGACCATAACCGGGACACAGGCTAAACCAATTATCCATTTAGGCAAAGCTAAGAAAGATGATGAGTTGAAAGAGACGGACGATGACGGGAGTTAACCCGGATGACAAAACTTTCTGTCGTGTCAATATTACACTTGATTAGTATAAATAAAGTTATTTTTGTACTTTAGTATATCGGACGTATTGTAAAACCATACTGACATGCCGGAGAATAAAATTGCGATACTTTATGTTGATGATGAAGAAAACAACCTGTTTTCATTCAAGGCTACTTTCAGGATAAAGTACCAGGTGTACACGGCGCTCAGTGGTGACGGAGCTTTAAAAATTTTAGCGGAAAAACCAATTCATATCATTATCACCGATCAGCGTATGCCCGAAATGACAGGTGTTGAATTTCTGGAAAAAGTATTGGAAAAATATCCCGATCCGATGCGGATACTTTTAACAGGCTATGCAGATATGGAAGCAGTGGTTGATGCGGTTAATAAAGGGAAAATATTTCATTACCTTGCCAAACCCTGGAACGAGGAAGAACTTGATCTGACTATAAACAGGGCATATGAAAAATATCTTGAAAAGGTTCAATTAAAGGAACTGAATGAAAAACTGGAAACCTCCAACGACCAATTGGAGTTTCTGCTCAGGCAAAAGCTGCTTTCCTAAAGCAGGCTATTAGAATCAAGAGCCAGGAGTCAAAAAAGCAGCAGCGTAAAGAGATCATTAATACGAAGGGTAAAGACTACGGGCCGGCGCCGAACCGTAACCGGTTTGTTTTTCCCTTTTGTCTTGGTTCTTAACTCTTGGCTCTCAACTCTCAGCTCCCGTCATATATTTGACCTCACCTGCGCTAATAACGTAATTAGTTTTTCTTTGGTAAGCGGCTTTTCTATAACGCTGTTTACTACCGGATGGGTAAGTATCCTGTGTATATCATTCGGGTCGCTGGTTGATGATAATACCGTTAACACGATGATCATATAATTTTTTTGAACTTTGGGATGAAATTTTTCAAATTCCTCAACAAAATTATAGCCGTTCATCACCGGCATTTGCAAGTCGAGCAAAATTATAATGGGGGTTTTACATTCCTCACATTGGTCTTCACGGATCATTTCAAGCGCAGCTGTTGCGTTTGAAAAAGTCTTAATAATTAAGCCACCATCCGTACGTTCTAAAAACTTTTGCGTTACATAGCGGTCAAGTTCACTATCATCAATTATTATAAAAGAAAATTCTATGTTCATCATATGGATGGAATTGTTACTTTAAAAGTCGTCCCCTGGTGCAAAACAGAGTTGACTTCAATGTTTCCGTTTAGCTTTACTAATGCACTTTTAACATTATATAATCCGAAGCCTGAGCCTACTTCCAGGGAATTTGACCTGAAAAAAAGGTTAAAAATTTCACCAAGGTGGCTTTCTAAAATACCTATGCCATTATCGGTTATATAAATTGTAGCGATGCCCTTCTTAACCTCAATATTCAGTTCAACAGACTTATCTGTTTTAGTTTTATCAAGGTATTTAAAGGCATTTGATAACAAGTTGCTAATGATAAGCTTTAAAGGGGCTACATCATTCAAAAAAACCTCGTCCTGCTTAACACTTGTTTTAAAGGTCACATTATTGGGTATTGAGCTTATTGTATGTATGGCTATTAGTTCATCAATAATTTCATTAAAATTAATTTCGGTTATTTTTAACTCCCCCCGCTGCAGGCTATAATAATCATGCATACTTAAAACATAAGTATCCAGTTTTACTACCGATTTTTCCATCAGGAAAAGCAACTCCCTCATCTCTTCAACATCGTCAATCAAACGGGCCAGGTTAATAGCCCCCAAAATCCCCGACAAAGGACCCCTGATGTCATGGCTAACGCTGTAGGCAAATTTATTCAGTTCATTATATGCTTTTTGTAATTCGTCATTCTTTACAGCAAGCATTGAATTGGCCATATAGAATTTGTCGGCCTCGGCTATGGCCCAAATGATATCTGCCTCAGTCCAGGGCTTTTTTACAAACCTGAAAATGTTCCCTTTGTTTATGGCATCGATTATCGATTCAACATCGGTATAGGCCGTAAGCATAATACGTACAGGGAGGGGGTGGCTGATCCGAATCTCTTCAAAAAAATCAACACCTGTTTTACCGGGCATACGCTGATCACAGAAAATTATCCTGATCCCGGGGTGTTCATTAAGAAAACCGATGGCTTGCGGCACGTTTACTGCAGTCAGGATTTGATAATCAAGCCTTAATGCCGCTTTAAAGCCTACCAGGTTTTCCGGCTCATCATCTACATACAGAATTTTTATTTTTTCGGGCATTGCAGTTAATCACGAATACAAAGAAGCATTAATATTTTCATTCAAAATGGATGCAAAAAAGCCAGGCTCCTTTGCAAAGGTGTAATGGTATTAAATGGTAATTGCGTTAAATACAATTGGTATTTGCAAAGTAAATTCGGTCCCTTCATTAAGTTTGCTGTTTATAATTATTTGCCCGTTATGTTTTTTTACGGTATTATACGCTATTGACATGCCTAAGCCGGTACCTTCGCCAACATCTTTCGTGGTAAAAAACGGTTCAAAAACCTTTTTTTGTGTTTGGGCATCCATACCCGTTCCGTTATCTTTTATTTTTATAAATACGTTCTCGTCATCGTGGTTTGTTATGATCGCAATTTCACCGCCGGTATTTTCGCCAAACTTTTTTTGTACAGCATAAACAGCATTTGAAATAATATTTAAAAATACCTGGTTTAACTTGCCAGGGTAACATTCAACCGCCGGTAAATCATCATATTGCTTAATAACATTTATTTTATTGTTCAGCAGGTTATTTATGATTACCATGGTTGACTCCAGGCCCTCGTTTAAATCGGCCTTCTTCAGGTCGTCTTCATCCAGTCGCGAAAAAATCCGCAGCCCCTTGACAATTTCAGCCGTCCGGTTGGCGCCTTCGTTAATTCCTTTTATAAGATGTTTTATTTCTACCTTCAGGTAATCAAAATCTAATTCCTCTTTATAGTCGTTTATCTTCTTTTGTTTTTCTGCGTGCGATGCATCAGACATGCCAACATTTTCAATCATCGTCAACGCGTCGAGCACCATATCGATATCCCGCTTTAAAGGATTGATATTTGATGTGACAAAATTTATCGGGTTGTTAATCTCGTGGGCTATTCCGGCAGTCAATTGGCCCAGCGAGGCCATTTTTTCCGATTCGACCAATTGTGTTTGTGTTTGTTTTAAGTCTTCGAGCGTTTTATTGAGTTCCTGGTTCGATTCGCTTAATTCAACAGTACGTTCTTCTACTTTTAACTCCAATACCACATTTTGCTCGCGGATGATCCTTTCATTTTCCTGTAATACTTTTAATGTTTCTTCCTGCGATTTTTCTTTTTCGGCTTTAAAGATATTTATCTTATCAGCAAGCGCAAACGAAAGTAATACTGCTTCAAAGGCCGAACCAATTAAAAGTGCTGAACTTGTAACATCATTATAAGGGAATAAAATATTGAAGTCTTTTAGTACATATACAACTACGCATACAATAAAAACCGACCATGCAATAAGAAAGAACTTAGCTGTACGAAAACCTTTAAAGAAAATGGTTATTGCCATTATCAACACATACACTGCACTAAACATTGCAGATGAGAGCATGACGGTATAACTGGCATTATAATGTTGCGTAAGCGCCAATATAATTTGGATGGTATAAAGAAGCCAAAACACATAAGATATTTTATACAACACAGGGGTATACTTTCGGGCCGAAAGAAAATGTTTAGCAAATTCAATAGCCGCCAGCCCTATTAATGCCGTGGTTATATAAATACTGATGTCTGCCAGGTAGGGGTGATTGGGCAAAATAAACCTGAAAACATACCCTTCCATGCAGGCTTGGGTTAGTAAAACTATAGCCAGGTATGATACATAGTATAAATAATTCTTGTCCTTTACGGTTATATAAATAAATAAATTATACAATAGCATTACCATTATAATGCCTATATAAATGCCAAAAGAAATATCCTTGATCAGCGCGCTTTCAAATACTTGCTCCAGGGTACCCAAATAGATCGGTAAAACGAGCTGCTTCCCGCTTTTTACATGCAGGTAAAATGTACCTGATTCACCCGGAGAAATGATAAAGGGGTAAATAAAAGTTTGGTGCTGAACCAAGCGGGCATTAAACGGCCGGCTTTGCCCGCTAAAATTAGTTTTTACTACTGCACCATTGTTTAATTGATAAAAATCAATATTATCAATCATGGGCTGGGTAATTTGCAGGGCCAGCGTTTTACCCGGATCATCGTTTTTTACACTAAACCTTACCCAATAAGAAAATGGAGTGATTAAAAGATTGGGGAACTTGCTTTGCGATTTTTTGTAATGATCGGATTTTATGGCTGCTTGTAACGAAATATTCGAATTGCTGTCAACTAAAAATTCAATCTTGTCGCCTATTACTCCAAAGTTTCCTTTGAAATTAATAGTTTCCTGGGCAAAGGAAAAGTGGTGAAGGCATATTAACAGAAAAAAAACAATATAAAATTTTATCCGGTTCATGTGTGGTTGAAAAAGTGAAACCTCTTGCAAATTTTAAGTCAGGACTAATTGTATAGTTGTCGGCTGAAAAGAAATTAAACCAGGTTTAAGTCGCAATTGGTAAAATAAAGATCATAAATTATCCGCACAAAACAAATCTATTTTGTCTTTTCTAAGTGATTTAATCCCTAAATCACCCCCAATGGCAACTTTCATTAAAAATACTTCTCTCTGGTCACCGTTATTTCCCGAAATTAAAGGAAATATTTTTAGAAATCTTTTTCTTAATAAGGAAAGTTTATCTGCCACATTATTACCTAATTCTTCTCCATGGCCGTGAATCAAACGATTGAAAAAGAAAGCAGGCGACAACATAGGGTGTACAGAAACCCCTTGCTGATTGGCAAATATCCAGGCATTTTGCACAGCCCTACCCGCATTTATCAGTTGGGCATGTGTAAATTCGGGAATAGTAAAAACGATAATGGCCGATGCAGATTTCACCGCTTTTAACGACATTTTTTTAAATGCATCCCCTTTATCCCATCCGGCCAGTAACTCAATGGCCTTCCAATCGCCGGCTACCTTAAACCCGGCTATTTCGCTTTGCGTGATATCAACTGATGCCACCTCAACGCCGTCTTTGGTTTTTTCAGCCTCATCCCTGTTCCATCTTAATTCATGGTAAAACTCTTCATGCCCAAGCTTATTTAAAAGCCTTACCTTATCGCATTCAGCAATTATCTCGGCAAGTTCGGCAAGCTCGTTTTCGTCTTCAGTAAAATAGAAATTTACGTTATCAAATTTGCCTACCAGTTGTTGCAATTGAAGATAAAAGTCGGCATTTAACTTTTGCCTTTTGCCAAGTTTTCTATTGGTGTGCCTGGTATATAAATGCCGGGCTGTATTTATTGTAGCTGCATCGGCAAGGGTACCTGCTGCCGAAAAACGAATAGCGGCAATCAGTCCGGGCTCATTTTCAAGAGGGAATAATTCTATATCGTCTTTTAAATTTAGCGCAGCAGACTGCAGGTGAACATTTTCTAACGCGGCACCGAGGGACATATGCGATCCCATTTCATAATAATCTCCCCATGACCATGATCTGTACTTATCATGAAACAGGAACAAGATGTTTTTACTGAAAAACCATTTCCAGGGTTGATTATTGCCCGCCGATGGGGCTGCTATGGCTGCATCGACAATTGTATTTAAATCGCTTTCTGATATTTTATAGTCCGCTGCCTTTGCATTGGTAAAATATTCATCAGCAACTCTTTTTATAGCTGATTGTTCAATCGGCAAATAAGGATTAGCAGTGTGTACCTCTTCATCTATTTTCTTTTCCGCATCCTTTACCAGGTCTTCAAGGTCTATATAATATCTTCCTGATTCGTGATATTGGTCAAGTAAAATACGGCGGCAAATGTCGGTGGTAAGCGCACCGCCCAAAGTAACCGACGACGCCAGTTGCGGCCACGTATTAATGCTCTGCTCAACTTCGAGCATCGACGCCTTTAGTCGGGTAGATATTGTATCGGCCCCGATCATTCTCAATATATAAGGGATTTTTTCCTCATTAGTAAGATCTTTAATATTATGGGGATCGAGCCCGTCGGCAAGTCCATGCAAAATGGCCCTTTGCGGTTCAAGGTCAAAACGTTCAACATCAAGCATGCCGCGGTCGTTAGTATCCATTACTACGGGGATACCAAGTTCACGTGCTTTAAACCGGCTTTCTATTTTAACGTCCAGGCCATCACAAACCTCAACAAACAGGTCTAATTTTCCGTCACCGGTAAAAAAATCGTCCATATTGCCGGCATGCAGCCCGTCATTAAATATCTTTATATTCAAATAAGGATCAATTTCGGCTATTTCCCGGGCTGCTAT
>Ga0207033_1236_pt1 | contig 10040 bp, 10 predicted proteins | sample Alteio_BWMinCont_35_FD_153262 | JGI IMG/M metagenome (GOLD analysis project Ga0207033, IMG submission 153262) | Enriched cells from forest soil in Barre Woods Harvard Forest LTER site, Petersham, Massachusetts, United States -... | ecosystem: Environmental > Terrestrial > Soil > Temperate forest >... | reverse complement strand
ATCTCACCGATTCAGTACTGTACGTATGGCGGACAGGATACTGGTACTTGAAAAAGGCGAACTTGTTGAGATTGGCAGCCACCAGGAACTGCTCCTTAAAGGCGGCCGTTATGCCGAATTGTTTAACCTGCAGGCCATGGGCTATAAATAAAAATATTTTTTAAAACATAATTTATTGTCGCCTGTTCAACGTCAAAGGTGTTCCGCCGCTTCATTGCTTATTGTACAACATCATTAAATACTTATAAAGCCGATGGTCTGTATACTAAAAGATGTAAATATCACTCAAAAAAATCGCGTAAAACTACGCACGCAGATTGCGTACAATTCCCGGTTTCTTTAAATCCATTACCTATTATCTTTGAATCAATAATTTAAGTTTAAGAGCTTTTTAAAGTTGATGTTTTTAACAGCGTATATTATGAAACAATTATTACTTTATTTCCTGTTTTTTGTTGGTTCAGCGCTCTTATTGATACAATGCGCCAAAATGTTTCCCTCCAAAGATGGATTTCCAAAACATCCGCCAATAGATAATACAAAAACTGATTTTGCTATTAATAATATACAGAAGAAAGCATCATTACGTATCTTCAATATATCGGCTTTTAAATCAGGGCTTAAACAAAAAATAATTATCCCATTTTTTAAGAATTCTGTTTTTCCTTATAAAATGATGATATATGATAACTACCGTTCATTGTTTTATAGTCCTTACATAAGTTTAAACAACTACGGTTTACCAAACAAATACAAGGATAAATCGCAAAAGATAAACAATTGAAATCAGTTTAGTTTAGTTAATAGTTCGGGGCAAACAGTTGTTGCGCAATGTGACAGCTGTTTTGCTTTATGTGACGTTGTTGCTTATTGATTTAATTGCTGCAAACCATTATATTGCTGAACTTATTAAAATAAACAACCGTGAAGAATACATGTTATTATTATTGAAATTAAGTAGCTTGTTTTAACAAATACTAATATTTTATTGAGTGCAGCCCTATCAAACAAGTAACCATTACTGGGATAGCCAATATAAGAAATACACGTGCCATTTGGAGGCTGCTTGCGTTTCCTTTAACAAATACATTATTGAGGTCTGCTTTAAAGACATTTAATTTGTGTGCCATGATTTGGGTTGAATTTAACTTATCAAAAAATTTATCAATACTATAATTTATCAAATTATGGCGTTTTATACGGTTCATATTTTCATAAGGTTACATATATGATAAAAAATAAAATATTGATAAAAAAATAAGCGGGAACTGATAAATATTCTGTTATCAATTCCCGCTTAAACCGTTTTTTAAATCCTTAGCGCTAAATTAGAGCTATCAAACTTATTGTTCACGCTTGCTCATGTGTACACCTCTGAAACTTTGATGATCATCGCCATAAGAAAAATTATAGTCAGCCCATCTTTTGTATTTTTCTTTATAACGGGCAAAAACTTCGTCGGGCTGCTTTTTATCATTTACCGTCATTTCGGTTAAACTAAGGGTTACGGCGTATAAACTTTTTTCATCGGGGACAATACCATCCTTTATCAAATCGCTGATCATTTCTTCCATTAGCCTTTGATCTTCTTCGGCCTGTTTTTGATCCAATTTAGCTTGTTCTTGGTCCTTTAGAGCTTGTTCCTGGTCTTTTACAGCTTGTTCCTGGTCAAGCTTTGCCTGGGCCCGGTCCCTTACGGCTTCTTCCTGGTCTTTTTTTGCCTGTATTTGGTCTCTTTCTGCCTGCTCCTGATCAAGTTTTGCCTGCGCCTGGTCCTTCAATGCATCTGCCTGTTCAATTTTTGCCTGCGCCTGGTCTTTCATAGCCTGTTGTTGGTCAAGCTTTGCCTGGGCCTCGTCTTTCAGAGCCTGTTCCTGATCTTTTTTTGCCTGTATCTTGTCAATTCTTATCTGTTCTTTTATCTGGTTGATCACCGCATCGTATTGCCCATACTTATCAGCCGGTATTTTCTCTTCGTCAACATATAAATTGGCTACCTTACCATTTACAAGCTCAAACTTATATTCATGGTCTTTATAATATGTGTGTACAATTTCTCTTAGTTTACCCGATGCATCCCTTTTAGTAATATCATAATTATTATAGCGCTCAGATTGGTTATCTGCAGTCTGTTGTGCTTTTACAGTAATTACTGATAGCATAGCTGCTATTGAAAGCACACCATATTTTAAAAATTTAGTTTTCATTTTTTGTTGGGTTTATTGAGTTATTTGGTTTCTAATCGTTTTAAAGCATCTTTACCGCCGTTATTACCGGGGTTCATTTTTATTGATTTTTTATACATGGCGATGGCCTCTTCTTTTTTTCCGTTTTTCGCAAGTGCTTCACCGTAACTGTCATATACATTCCAGCTATTGGGGAACAATACGGTATTTAGTTTTAATGCCTCTAAACCTTCAATATGATACCCATCATTCAACAAGTCATAGCCAATGCTGTTTAATTCCCTTTCATCCATAAAATAATGTGAAGTATCCGCTTTTAGCTTATTGAGACGGTTTGCTGCATAATCTACTCCTTTTTCAAATAGACAATTAGCATATATTTTTGCCAGGGATTGCTTGTCGGCAAGTATATGCCTGTTATTTAACAAAGTCATTATATCAACACCAGTTGCATGTACACCTCTATGGGTTACATTATCAAGTACAATCACCGTTTGATTGCTGGTAATGTTTCTTAAAAGTATGGTTACCGCTCCTATATCCCCCCCAGGGTGAAAAACAATTTTCCCATAAATGCTATCGCACAATATCATCCAGCCCAAACCATAATATGCCCTTGTTTTCCCCCATCCGCACAATGCATCCTGTCCATTGTTTAATTTAGCCGGTACAAAAGCTTCTTGTAAGGTCGATGGACTAAGCAGTTTTGCAGTATAAAGGGCCTGGTCAAAACGTAAAAGGTCTTCCGTTGTACTTATGATATTGTCGAACCCCAACATTCCGCCCAAAGTGATCAGGGCTATTTTATACTTTTTCATCGAATCGGCTACTTTAAGCCGGGAGGGAGCATAACTTAAAAAATCATAATTTTTTGTCCGGTTCTTGTCCCCCGGATTTGCATTTACAAGAATTGAACTAATATAAGTATGGGACATTTCCGCAGGTCTGAAAATGTATTTCGTTAAATAATCCCCGAATGATATGGCAGTGATTTTTTCAACAATCAAAGCCAGAATACCGAACCCTGTATTCGAGTAGCTCCATTTTTCGCCCGGCTTAGCAATTACAGCATTTTTATCTGCTTTGATGGCTGGTATAATATCGGCATTAGAAAATATCTTGCTGGTATCTGCGTTGTGGGGTGCCTGAAAGATTTGAAGATCAGTTAAGCCGGAGGTATGGGATAACAACTGCCGGATAGTTATATCATTAAATGGGAAATCAGGCAAATATTTAACTACCGCATCGTCAAGTTTAAGTTTTCCTTTTTCTTCAAGCTGCAAAATAGCAATAGCGGTAAATGGCTTTGCAAGCGAGGCTAACTTAAAAGCTGACGAGTCGTTATTCAATTTTTTGTCAGCAACATCAGCATAACCATGCGAATACTTGTATACAATTTGTCCCTTGCTTGCTACTAATACATTGCCGCTCAATTCGTTTCGCTGACAAAGATTGTTCACCAGGCTGTCTATCCTTTGCAAATTATTTTGTGCATAGGTTTTTGCTGCGGCAAAGGTCATACATCCAAGTACAACCAATATTTTGATTTTAGCGCTGTTCATTTTCTAAGTGATTTTTAGAACAAAACTTTAGTTTTTATATGAAAAACTACTTTGCGAAAAACGGCTGTATTTTTCTCTGTATTTTTTAAACACATCATCCGGCTGTTTCACCCCGTTTACAGTCATTCCATCACTATTCAGGCTTAAATCATGCAGGCTATTTGCATCGGGTATTATTTTATCATTTATAAGGTCAGCTATCATCTGTTTCATCAAACGTTCGTTTTCTTTGGCCTGTACTTCATTTTTTTTTGCCTGTATTTCATTTAACCGCGCTTGTTCCCGGTTACGGGCCGCCTGTTCCTCGTTCTTCTTTTCCTGTAATTGATTCAACTGCGCCTGCTCCTCATTATGCACAGCCTGTTCCTCATTCTTCTTCTCCTGTATTTCATTTCGCTGCGCCTGCTCATTATTAAGTACGGCCTGCTCCTCGTTTTTCTTGTCCCTTATTTGATTTAGCTTCGCCTGTTCCTCGTTTTTCTTGTCCTGTATTTGATTTAACCGCGCTTGTTCCTCGTTGCGTGTGGCTTGCTCCTTGTTTTTCCTGATTTGTTCCTTAATAGCAGCTATCGCATCACTGTACTTATCCCAGTCGCCGGCAGGTATTTTCACGCCATCTACATACAGTTCGGTCATTTTACCATTTACCAGCGCCATTTTGTAAACTTTCTCATCCATATTGCTTTGGATACGCTCCACTTGTTTACCATTCTCGCTGCGAATACCGTCATAACTAATGTACTCCCTGCCATTATAGGCCGTTTTACCGGATACACTTGTTTGCGCTTTTGCGGTCATTCCACAAAAAATTACAGCCATCAGCCACAGGCTGCATTTAATATAATTCGTTTTCATTTTCGTTGATTTTAATTTTAAATTTTGAGACAATAAACTACCACTCCGCATCAAGGCAGAATTTTAAAAAAATATGAAATTTGAGATTTATAATGAAGCCTGTTTATACACACGATTGCGCCTATCGTATTCTTGCCGGGCTTTAATATTTCTTATAATTTTATTACTGCACGCTTACATTATTCTTCACAGCCTGCTCCTCGTTTTTCTTTTCCTGTATTTGGTTTAATCGCGCCTGTTCCTCATTGCGCACAGCCTGCTGCTCGTTTTTCTTTTCCTGTATTTTATTTAACCGCGCCTGCTGCTCATTGCGTACGGCCTGGTCATGGTTCTTGTTTACTTGCATTTGATTTAAGCGTACCTGCTCCTCGTTGCGTGTGATTTGCTCCTGCGTTTTATCCGGCTTGATTTGGTCTTTCTCCTTTGGTATCCGCCGCTCCGTTTTCGCCTGTACTCGGTCAATCCTTGCCTGCGCCTGATCTTTTAATGCTTCGGCCTGGTCTATCTTTGCCTGCGCCTGGTCTTTTAACGCCTGTTGTTGGTCTTTTATAGCCTGCAGCTGGTCAATCCTTCCTTGCTCCTGTTCACTTCTTGCCTGTACCTTATCTTTTTCTCCCTGGTCCTTTTCTGAAAGTTCCTGCATGTTATTTACAGGGGGCTCCGCAGCAACTGCTGGTACTATCGTGCTGATGGCCGCCATCGCCCCTATTTTTTCCCGTATGCTGCTTATGCCATTCCTCATTTTTTGCCGGGCCTTTATCCTGGCATGTTTTATTTCAGTTTTTAACGCCTTCACGATAGCATCATTTTCCATAGCAGCTTTTTGCTGTACAACCAGTACAGTTTTCGCTTTGACAACTTCAATTTTTGCATATTCTTTTATCTGCGCAACCGAAGCCGCCGTTACAAACACCGAAAATATTAGTATACTCCCGACAAGGAAAATTCGCTCCCCAAAACCGAAGGCCATATTTTTATTACTGATGATGCGGCTAACTCTGCGCAGCAAATAATTCTTTTTCCCCGGAAAAGCAACCGCATAATCCGAACCATAAAGTTCGTGCTCTTTAAAACTGATAAGGGCCTGGACAAAGCCAACCTTGTTTTGGGTTTGCGCAAGGGCGATATCATCACAGCAGTTTTCACGTTCTTCCCTTAATAACGAGGATATCCACAGTAAACCGGGATTAAAGAAAAATACGGCTTCGGCAATGTTTTGTAAAAAGTTAACAAAATAATCATTACGGCGTATGTGGGCCAGCTCATGCAATAAAATAGCCTCCACTTGTTCAAAAGGTAAGCCGGCCATTAAACCTATAGGAATAAGGATAACAGGTTTCAAATGGCCAACAACAACAGGCATTTTAATATAGCCCGATTGCAATAGCTTAACTGCCCTTTTTATTTGTAATTTTTCGGCAAATGCCACAACTTTTCCGGCCCAAAACTCCGATGGCTCAATCACCTGCCGATGCCTAATTTGCTGGTTATAGACCAAACAAGCAAACATTTTTACACTTTTAAACAGAAAAAAAACAAACCACACCATTACAACCAATGGCTCATTTGCAGCAAAATAGTCAGTGAATATCTTTACGAATTGTTTTATACTGTGAATATTGCCGAAAAACAAAGCCGGAACTAATGTACCATCCCCCCCGGGTATTAAAGGCTTTAAAGTTGTAGCCGAAGCTCTGTCCAATTCCAGTATAAATGTAAAAGCACAGATACCAATAAATGCCGCGAACAAAACAAGCACTATGTTATACCTAACAGCCGCACCTGCTTTTTTTGCCAGCATTAAAACCGCCCCGGTAATAATTGCAAAAAGCAAACCTTCCCATAATGAATGAATCAGCATCCAACCGAAGGCGGGGATTACTTTATCAGTTATTGTGCTTATCAACACCGGTATCATTTTTAATTATTTAGCTTTATCCATTTTACTTAATAATTCTTTTATTTTTTGCAGCTCCTCTGCCGACGTTTTATCATTATCAAGCAGGGCAAGCATTAAACTACTGGCTGAACCGTCAAACATCGAATCCACAAAACGACCCAACAAGTTACCTTTTATTTTATCCTCCTCAACCGCAGCAGTATAAATATGTTTCATATTGGTTTCATCCCTGTCAACCATACCTTTCTCTTTCATCAGCTGCATCAGTTTTAAAGTTGATGTGTATTGCACAATTTCTTTTTGCTCATTCAGCTTATCATGTACAAAACGAACAGTGGACGGGCCATGCTTCCACAATACCTGCAACACATCCATTTCGGTTTTTGTGGGCATCATAACTTTGTCTGTATCTTTCTTAAATACCATCATAAACCAAAGATATGTATTAAAAACGTACGTTGCAAGTATTATGTTTTAATTTTTTTCATACTACCATTATTTATTTGATTATCAATCAGATAAAATAAAAAATTGCACTTAGCGCGTAAATGGATGCAATGAAAATACATTTAACGGGGCTTAAATAGCTCTATTACGTTTTGCATGGATAAGATAGTAAATAAAATAGAGGCATAGCCTCGGCCAATATTGTAACAACGGATTTCAATCCGTTGAAAAGGCAGCGAGGAAAACTAAAGAACCTTAGGTTCGACCCATATAAACACAACAACTCAAAAATGATTAAAAATGGATCGTGCCTACAGCACTCTTATTATCGGGACGCATATTCAATGGGTTAAAACCCATTGCTACAAAATATTTCGAGCCGATGGCTCTACGTAAAAGGCCAACTCACACAAACCGCTATAGAACCGTTTAAATGCTGACAGATGGCTCATAATCAATTGGTTAAAACCAATTGCTACAAAATATTTCGAGCCGATGGCTCTATGTAAAAGGCCAACTCACACAAACCGCTATAGAACCGTTTAAATGCTGCCAGAGCCGAAGAAAATAGTTGTGTACAAACAACAATTGCAGCACTTGTAATCGTTACCAGGAAATTAAAAAGCCAAATGTTTCAGGAAGCAAAAAATACTTGTTCAAAAGCCAAATTTCTGCAAGCTACAAGACATTCTTTGCGGATAAAGTCAGGTACATCATCTTCATTTTTGAATTAAAAAATGGCTATTCCTCCTTCAAAATGATATTGGATATGATGTTGAAGCTTATCGTGTGCCGGGTGTTTATCGCTGGTGTTGTTGAACCACCCTGCATAATGCTGTTCAATTTCGAGCAGCCGCTCATTAAATTTTTCTATTATTTCTAAGCAGTCTTTAGCTTCATCCCCAATATAAAGAATATTGTTAAAAGACATCCAGTTTGTAGCAGGCACACGTTTCATCACCAAATAGTTTATACCCGCAAATTATCGGTTGAAGATGAAATTGGAATGAAAAGTTTTTTTTAGTAGCAGTCTTTTTTTAGGGCCAGTATTTAGTGGCAGTAGCAGTTTATATGCGTTTAATTAACGAGGCAAAAACTGCTACTAAACACTGCTACTGCTACTTACTGCAACAACTGCTACTACACCTTATCCCCGCTCAACTCCGGATGATAGTGCAGACCAGGCGTAAGCCAATGTAATAAAATTACCCGCGAGTACCTGAAATTGAACGGCGAAAGTATAATGCCTATCGAAATTATAACAATCACATATACCCATGGGTTATTGCTCCCTGTTAAAACATGCAGAGCTACTGCCATTGTTATCATTTCGGCAACAAACATTGCGTAGCTTACCAACATGGCCACATAAAAATATCCGGGCTCACGCTCAAACTCTAATCCGCAATGCGGGCAGGTTTTGTTCATTTGCTGTGATTTAAACCCATACATAGGGGTTGTAAACATAGCGCCACGCCTGCATCTTGGGCACCTGGCATGCACAATTGCCGGCCATATTGGCAACTTTTTTTCCTGGTTATTCATGGTGATTTTGATTTAATATCTTTTTTCTGAATTCTTCGGGCGTAATATTTTCCGTTTTTTTGAAAAACTTGGTGAAGTATGAATTGTCACTAAAATTAAGTGCATAAGCTATCTCTGCAATACTTAATTGCGGGTTAGTTAGCAAGCGCTTGGCTTCCAGCAATACCCTGTTCCTGATAACTTCGCCGGCTTGTACACCTAATAAATCTTTGCAAATAGCATTTAAGTGATTGGGGGTTATGTATAACAGTTCAGCATAATCTTTTGGCAGTTTCAGGCGTGTATAATTTAAATCTACCAGTTTTTGAAAGGTTTTGAGCAAGGTTTTATTATAGGAGGCCGGTCCGCTGTTACTACTGCTTAAACGGCCTGTTAAAATAAACACCTGTAACATTAATAACCGAATCATATCCGTGTTTTGTGGCTCACGGCTTTCCGATTCTTTAATTATTTCTTCAAATAACGCAACTATCCTGGCATGCAGCGTTTTCGGCAAATCAATCACCGCATCTTTAAAGTCGCCGGTGAAAAATGAAAAATTTTCAGGATATGTCGGGTTTAATAAAAATGTATTGAAAAATGAGCTGGAAAAATTAATAACATAGCCATCTGTTAAACCCTCAAAATTCCATGAATGTACCTGGCCGGGTATCATAAAATATATTTGATATGGCTGTACCTTAAAGCTTTCAAAATCAATAGTGTGGCTGCCCGCCCCGTGCGTAAAAAGCACAAGGTGGTAAAAAGTGTGCCTGTGGGCCGCATGAAGATTTTTGTGATGTGCCAAATATGGGGCAAATCGGCTAATAATGATATCATCTTCCCTGAAATCGGATAAAGTGCATATATCATATACCGGTGTGCTTTGTAACATAGTACAATACTACGCACTATATTACCATTACAATGGTACTTTCCGGTGATTTTATGGTACTAATCAATTATTAATAAATGAAACCGGAATATCAGGAAACAAGAATCAAGAACTTAAGAAGGAGGGCTTTTATCTTGATTCTTGTCGCTCGAAATCTTGCCTCCCAATTAGCCATTTAATAATACTTCCTCATCAACGCTGGCCCATTTATGAATAACGTTTTCAAGGCGCTCAATGGTAAATGGCTTACTGATAAAGTCTTTCATCCCCGCAAGTTTACATTCCTGCTCGTCCTCGCTAAGCACATTTGCAGTCATAGCAATAATTGGCGGGGCATTATGTTTATATTTATTGATAATCTGCCTTGCTGCTTCCACCCCGTCCATTTCGGGCATCTGGATATCCATAAAAATCAAATCATAATTTTTTTGATCCTGCATATCAATGGCAACCCTGCCATTCTCAGCAATATCTATATCATAACCTATCTTTTTAAAAATTTTGCCTGCAATTAACTGGTTCATTTTATTGTCTTCGGCCACTAAAATATTTAACGGGCGAAATTGATAAACTTCGTTCTTACCGGCCCCGTCATCATCGATTTTATCTGCGGAAGAAACAAGCAAAGGCAAACTAAAACTAAAAACCGATCCTTCAGCTTCCTTGCTTTC
>Ga0207033_1065_pt1 | contig 10239 bp, 5 predicted proteins | sample Alteio_BWMinCont_35_FD_153262 | JGI IMG/M metagenome (GOLD analysis project Ga0207033, IMG submission 153262) | Enriched cells from forest soil in Barre Woods Harvard Forest LTER site, Petersham, Massachusetts, United States -... | ecosystem: Environmental > Terrestrial > Soil > Temperate forest >... | reverse complement strand
ACAAGTTATAATGCGACAGGTTTACCGGGAGGTTTGACGATCAATACTGGAACCGGAGTAATCAGTGGAACACCAACAACAGCGGGCGGTCCAACAACAGTAACTATTACGGCAACGAATGCAGGAGGCACAGGTTCTGGAACAGTTGCTATCACAATTAACCCTGCAAAACCAGTAGTAGCAACAGCATCAACAACAGGAACAGTTGGTACAGTATTTAGTTATACGATCAGTGCAACAAATAGTCCGGCAAGTTATGGTTCAACAACCTTGCCTGCAGGATTAAGTTTAAATACAACAACGGGTGTAATAAGTGGAACACCAACAACAGCCGGCACATTTACAGTAACCGATACAGCAAAAAATATCAGTGGTTCAGGCACGGGTACATTGACGATTACAATCAATCCGGCTAAACCAGTTGTAGCGACAGCATCAACAACAGGTACGGTTGGTACAGTATTTAGTTACACAATCAGCGCAACAAATAATCCGACAAGTTATGGTTCAACAACTTTACCTGCTGGATTAAGTTTGAATACAACAACAGGAGCAATAACTGGAACGCCAACAACAGCGGGAACATTTACGGTAACTGATACAGCAAAAAATATCAGTGGTTCAGGTACTGGTACATTAACGATCACAATCAATCCTGCAAAACCAGTAGTAGCAACAGCTTCAACAACAGGTACGGTTGGGGCAGCGTTTAGTTACACGATCAGCGCAACAAACAATCCGACAAGTTATAATGCGACAGGTTTACCGGGAGGTTTGACGATCAATACTGGAACCGGAGTAATCAGTGGAACACCAACAACAGCGGGCGGTCCAACAACAGTAACTATTACGGCAACGAATGCAGGAGGCACAGGTTCTGGAACAGTTGCTATCACAATTAACCCTGCAAAACCAGTAGTAGCAACAGCATCAACAACAGGAACAGTTGGTACAGTATTTAGTTATACGATCAGCGCAACAAACAGTCCTACAAGTTATGGTTCAACAGCCTTACCAGCAGGATTAAGTTTGAATACTTCAACGGGTATAATAAGTGGAACACCGACAACAGCCGGCACATTTACAATAACCGATACTGCAAAAAATATCAGTGGTTCAGGAAGCGGAACGTTGACGATCACGATCAATCCTGCAATACCAGTAGTAGCAACGGCATCGACGATAGGAACAGTTGGCGTATCATTTAGTTACACGATCAGTGCAACAAACAATCCGACAAGTTATAGTTCAACAACTTTACCAGCAGGATTAAGTTTAAATACAACAACAGGAGTAATAAGTGGAACGCCAACAACAGCCGGAACATATACAGTAACCGATACAGCAAAAAATATCAGTGGTTCAGGTACTGGTACATTAACGATAACAATCAATCCTGCAAAACCAGTAGTAGCAACGGCATCGACAACAGGAACAGTTGGTGTATTATTTAGTTATATGATCAGCGCAACTAATAATCCTACAAGTTATGGTTCAACAATATTACCTGCGGGATTAAGTTTAAATACAACAACAGGTGTAATAACAGGAACACCAACAATAGCCGGAACATTTACGGTAACAGATACTGCAAAAAATATCAGTGGTTCAGGCACGGGTACATTGACGATCACGATCAATCCTGCAAAACCAGTAGTAGCAACAGCATCAACAACAGGAACAGTTGGTACAGTATTTAGTTATACGATCAGCGCAACAAACAGTCCTACAAGTTATGGTTCAACAGCCTTACCAGCAGGATTAAGTTTGAATACTTCAACGGGTATAATAAGTGGAACACCAACAACAGCCGGAACATATACAGTAACCGATACAGCAAAAAATATCAGTGGTTCAGGTACTGGTACATTAACGATAACAATCAATCCTGCAAAACCAGTAGTAGCAACGGCATCGACAACAGGAACAGTTGGTGTATTATTTAGTTATATGATCAGCGCAACTAATAATCCTACAAGTTATGGTTCAACAATATTACCTGCGGGATTAAGTTTAAATACAACAACAGGTGTAATAACAGGAACACCAACAATAGCCGGAACATTTACGGTAACAGATACTGCAAAAAATATCAGTGGTTCAGGCACGGGTACATTGACGATCACGATCAATCCTACAAAACCAGTAGTAGCAACAGCATCAACAACAGGAACAGTTGGTGTATCATTTAGTTACACGATCAGCGCAACAAACAATCCGACAAGTTATGGTTCAACAACCTTGCCTGCGGGATTAAGTTTGAATACTTCAACTGGTGTAATAAGTGGAACACCAACAGTAGCCGGAACATTTACGATAACTGATACAGCAAAAAATATCAGTGGTTCAGGAACGGGTACATTGACAATAACAATCAATCCTGCAAAACCGGTAGTAGCGACAGCATCAACAACAGGAACTGTTGGTACAACATTTACTTATACGATCGGTGCAACTAACAGTCCGACAGGTTATGGTTCAACAACATTACCAACAGGTTTAAGTTTGAATACAACAACAGGAGTAATAAGTGGAACACCAACAACAACCGGAACATTTACAATAACTGATACAGCAAAAAATATCAGTGGCTCAGGAACTGGTACGTTGACGATAACAATCAATCCTGCAAAACCTGTAGTCGCAGCAGCATCAACAACAGGAACAGTTGGTGTATCATTTAGTTACACGATCAGCGCAACAAACAATCCGACAAGTTATGGTTCAACAACCTTGCCTGCGGGATTAAGTTTGAATACTTCAACTGGTGTAATAAGTGGAACACCAACAGTAGCCGGAACATTTACGATAACTGATACAGCAAAAAATATCAGTGGTTCAGGAACTGGTACGTTAACGATAATGATCAATCCTGCAGTACCAGTAGTAGCAACGGCATCGACAACAGGAACAGTTGGTGTATTATTTAGTTATATGATCAGCGCAACTAATAATCCGACAAGTTATGGTTCAACAATCTTGCCTGTAGGATTAAGTTTAAATACAACAACAGGAGTAATCAGTGGAACACCAACAACAGCTGGAACATTTACAGTAACCGATACAGCAAAAAATATCAGTGGCTCAGGAACAGGTACGTTAACGATCACGATCAATCCTGCAGTACCAGTAGTAGCAACGGCATCGACGATAGGAACAGTTGGCGTATCATTTAGTTACACAATCAGTGCAACAAACAATCCGACAAGTTATGGTTCAACAACATTACCAGCAGGATTAAGTTTAAATACAACAACAGGTGTAATAACAGGCACACCAACAACAGCCGGAACATTTACGGTAACTGATACAGCAAAAAATATCAGCGGTTCAGGTACTGGTACATTAACGATAACGATCAATCCTGCAATACCAGTTGTAACATCCACAAGTGTAAATGGCACAACCGGTGTTACATTTAGTTATACAATAGCTGCAACAAATAATCCTACAAGTTATGGAGCATCTGCATTGCCGGGAGGTTTAACTTTCAATAGTACGACAGGAACAATAAGTGGTACACCAACGACAGCTGGCACATTTACCATATCAGACACGGCGAGAAATATTACCGGTTTTGGAGTAGGCACATTAACAATAACAATTACAACAACAGTACCACCTGCACCGGTAGTTACTTCAGGATCTACAACAGGCACAGTTGGTAATTCATTTAGTTATACAATAGTAGCAACGAATAGTCCAACGGGATATAGTTCAACAACATTACCTGCGGGCTTGAGTATAAACAGCTCTGGAGTAATAAGCGGCATACCAACGGTAGCTGGAACATTCACTATAACAGATACAGCTAAGAATGCTGGAGGTTCAGGCACGGGAACATTGACGATCACGATCAATCCTGCAAAACCAATAGTAGCAATAGCATCAACAACGGGCACGGTTGGTACAGCATTTAGTTACACGATCAACGCAACAAATAGTCCAACAGGTTATAGTTCAACAACATTGCCAGCGGGATTAAGTTTGAATACAACAACAGGCGCAATAACTGGAACGCCAACTACAACCGGAACATTTACAATAACCGATACAGCAAAAAATATCAGCGGTTCAGGCACGGGTACGTTAACGATAACGATCAATCCTGCAAAACCTGTAGTAGCAACAGCATCCACAACAGGAACAGTTGGAGTATCATTTAGTTATACGATCAGTGCAACAAATAATCCAACAAGTTATAGTTCAACAACATTGCCGGCTGGTTTAAGTTTAAACACTGCAACAGGTGTAATAACAGGAACGCCAACAGTAGCAGGCACATTTACAATAACAGATACAGCAAAAAATATCAGTGGTTCAGGTATTGGTACATTGACGATAACGATCAATCCTGTATTACCGGCGATACCTGTAATAACCAGTTTGTCAACAGCAGTAGGAACAATAGGTACGGCATTTAGTTATAATATAACGGCAACGAATACCCCAACAAGTTATGGATCAACAACATTGCCAACAGGATTAAGTTTGAATACTGTAACAGGTGCAATAACAGGCACGCCATCAGTATCAGGTACGTTTGCAGATACAATAAAAGCAACCAATGCGGCAGGTACAGGGATCGAAGTGTTAACTATCACCATTAATAGTTTGCCGGGTATACCTGTGATAACAAGCAATGGTGCTGTAAGTGGAATTGTAGGAACGTCTTTTGACTATAGTATCACAACAAATGTTCCTGTACTAAGTTATAATGCTGTGAATTTACCTGCAGGCTTAAGTATTAATACTGCTACAGGAGAGATCACAGGTGTACCAACAACAATAGATACAACTAAAGTAACTATTACGGCAACCAATGCAAGTGGCACAACAAATAATATATTAACGATCAGTATTACAGCTCCACCTGTTCCAGTCATTATTAGTGCAGATACAGCAACGGCTACCGAAGGGGAATCATTTACTTATAATATTGATGCATCGAATGCACCAACAAGTTATACTGCTACTAATTTACCGCAAGGCTTAACTATCGATCCTGCAACAGGAATAATCAGCGGTGTACCAACGGTACCAGATACATATAATATAACACTTACTGCTACAAATGCTTTTGGCACAAGCAGCAAAGTGTTGACACTAACAGTTGCAAGTAATGTGCTTGTATCAGGGAGTCCAATGCTTGCACCGAATCCTGTAACAGATGGTAGCTTTGCGCTGACACTTCCGGGATGGAACGATGTGCAGGTAAGCTATGAAATATATAATTTCATAGGTAAGTTAGTGCAGAAAGCAACTAATGTAGCTGTAGGATCGATTTCATTGAACACTTCTGTAGGCACGTCTTATAATGGCCCTGGAATTACTGTTAACATTCCGAGCCTTATTAGTGGAGATTATATTATTGTTGTGAGAGGTAAAAAAGAGAAAGCTGTTGTAAAATTTATAGTGAAATAATACAGATTGATAAATGAATTCTTACAATAAAAGATCCTCGATAATTTAATTACCGAGGATCTTTATTGTAAGTAATCTGTAGATTTCGACAAGCTGTTTTTATTTAACAGCAGCTTTTTTAGGTACTTTAGCGCCTTCTTTTCTGGCTTCTGATAAACCGATTGCAATTGCCTGCTTAGGGTTGGTTACTATTTTACCGCTTCTCCCGTTTTTTAATGTTCCATTTTTTTCTTCATGCATAGCTTTTTCTACTTTATTGCCAGCTTCTTTTGAATACTTTGTCATAAGATCTTTATTTAGATTAATAAATGTTTTAAATGATAAATTAAAATTTGTGCCAGTCTTACTCAGCATCATTTTGCGCATTCATTTTTTCTTTTTCCTCTATCTCAATTTTTTCTTTTTTTATATCCTGACGTAGCAATGAAAAAAAACTCATATAAATATTAGCTATCCAAACTAAAGCGAATTCAGCTATGATATATCCTTTCCAGTTGTCAAATAATAAATGATACCTGGTGAAAATGATAAAGGCCGCAGCTGTGTAATGACTAAAACAATATTCGCAAGTAAATACATAAAAGAATTTCCTTTTAATAAGGGTTGTAGCGGTTTTGCTGTAGCGAATACAATATTCTCTTGGTTCTTTAAATATCTCTTCATGTGTAACGGTCCATGTTACGCAAGCGATAGGTATCGCTAATAAAAAAAGATAAATGACCTGAATAGTAAGTGTCACATTGATTGATTTAGTAATAGATAAGTTATGACTAAAACCAAGCCATATTGATAATATGTTCTGTTGCCGATAATCTACATTAGGGAAATTTCTGTCTTTATTTTTTGTAGAAATCATTTCACGTAATGGGAAATAGTTCTACAATGCCAGAATATAACCCTGTGACAATAAATGATAATAATCAGAAAAAATATTATAAGTTATCAAATGAATCGTGTAAAACATTCGATAAAGATTATACTGATTGTATGGTGTAAGCGATCATAAAAGCACTATGGGTCTCTTTAAAATAGAAGCCATAATATAGATAATAGAAATGATTCAGCTATCAAAGCATGGATGACAGCAACCATTCATACTCTAGTATATATAATATTAAAATTCATATCCGATTGAAAATTGTAGACTTGAATGCTTGCCATTATAACTTACGAAATTGGTTATAGTAGCCGGTAAAGAATAGTTTATTAAAAAATTTATTTTTTTCTTTATGACAAGACCTGTTTGACAATTAAAAGTTGGGAAAGGGTTTTTCTTACCTCCCTGATCATAAGTTGTGAAGACATAATTACCACTGTCTCTAAATGTTTCTTTTTCACCATTAACAAATGCCAGACCAATACCTCCGCCGGCATTCCATTCAAAATTAGTATTTGTTACTAATTTATATGTTATGTAAACTTTAGGAATTATTAAGAGATTAGTTTTAAATTCGGAATGTGTATAATGAGGAGAATTATTAATTGAAGTGTAATAACTACCACTGTTTTTATAAGAATACAAGCTCAATTGCGGTGATAATCCAAGCTTGCCGAAATTTCTTTCAAAAGGAATATACATTCCGATAGTTAACACCGGAGATACCGTAGTATTATATTTTGTACTCACCTGTTGAAATGAATAACTATCTCCACTTACTGAAAAGAAGTTTAATGATGCGCCGATGTTCACAAAAAAGGAAGTTTTATATATGGCATTCTTTTTCTTCTTTACCTTGGAAACGGTATATATCTTTTGCATAAAATATGTCAAGCTACCTTCATCATAAGAAAGTCTGTTTAAAGTTTGATCAAGACTTTTTTCAATTATCGTATCTATAAAAATTTGCTTTAACTGGTCTCTATAAGTAGTTATCGTCTTAAAATTATCTTCACCTGTAGAATAACTTTTGCAGATTAACTCAACGGGTTGCATATTTTTTTTCTGATAAAATATATTGAACCTGTCTTTATGTTGAAAGATCAATAATTTAAAATCGTTATAATTAAATATTACACGAATGAATGCATTCACATTTTCATATTGACTTACTGAATCTCTTTGGTCGAATCCATTATTAAATGTAAATGGATTTATTAAACGATTGCCTGAATATGCTATATAAGTGTCATAATCTTCAGCATGAAATGAGGTACAATTAGATGGTGTGAGAATAATTGATTCACTCGCATTAACAGGTAAAAAGATCACTTTTTCTGGATTGTTGGTCCAGTCTTTATATTTAGGGAAAGACCCCATAATTGTATCACCTGAAGAATTTACGTAATAACCTGTAATACTTTTTGGCACTTGTGCCATACCCAATATTGGTAATAACGTTGCTAATAAAAGGAATGTAAAAAGCTTTAATCTGCTTGTGATCATAAGGATTATTATTTGTGCAATGATACTATTTTCTTCTTTACAAAAGAAAATCCCACAACAATTAAGTTGCAGGATTTTTATATAATAGCTACCAAAAATAATTCTATCCGCTGCAACTGATACAGCCGTCTTCCATACTGCAGCTGCCGCCATTCAAGCCGTCTTCAACATTTGTATTGCCTTCTACAACAGTCAGGCTGTGTAGATCAATCAATGGTTCAACTGTTTTGCCACCTTGTTTTTCAACAGTGAACTGAACTGCTTGTGCAGCTGCTTTTGAACGTAAATAATACATGCCGGTTTTAAGTCCTTTGCGCCATCCGTAAAAATGCATAGAAGTTAATTTGCTGGTACTAGGAGTATCAACAAATAAATTAAGCGATTGCGATTGACAAATATAAGCACCTCTGTCAGCAGCCAGATCTATTAACGTACGTTGTTTAATTTCCCAAACAGTTTTGTATATTTCTTTGATCTCGTCAGGAATAGTATCTATTTTTTGAACAGAACCATTGTGAGAGATGATATGATTTTTCATTTCATCGTTCCATAAATTCAATTCAACAAGGTCTTTCAATAAATGTTTGTTTACCACAACAAATTCTCCACTCAATACTCTTCTTACATAAATGTTAGAAGTATATGGTTCAAAACATTCGTTATTACCTAATATTTGTGAAGTAGAAGCTGTAGGCATCGGGGCAACTAACAAAGAATTTCTTACGCCATGTTTTAATACTTCTGCTTTTAATGTATACCAATCCCAACGTAAAGTCGGTTCAACATTCCATAGGTCAAATTGAAACTGAGCTTTTGACACAGGAGACCCTTGATAACTTTCGTATGGGCCATCTTTTTTAGCCAGATCTTTACTTGCAGTCATTGCAGCAAAGTAGATAGTTTCAAAAATTTCTTTGTTCAATTGTTTAGCTTCATCGCTTTCAAAAGGCATACGCAACAAAATAAAGGCATCAGCTAAACCTTGTACACCCAAGCCGATAGGGCGGTGGCGCATATTAGAATATCTTGCTTCTTCAACAGGGTAGTAGTTATTGTCTATTACCTTGTTTAGGCTCTTTGTTACTTCATACGTTACTTCATACAATTTTTCATGATCGAATTTGCCATTGATAACATAACGAGGTAATGCTAAGGAAGCAAGATTACAAACAGCAATTTCTTTATCAGAAGTATATTCCAGTATCTCTGTACAAAGATTAGAGCTCTTGATAGTTCCTAAGTTCTGCTGGTTGCTTTTGCCATTCGCGGCATCTTTATATAATAAGTATGGTGTACCCGTTTCAATTTGTGCATCCAAAATAGCGAACCATAGATCTTGTGCTTTTACAACTCTTCTTGCTCTTCCTTCAGCTTCGTAGGTTGTATATAATTTTTCAAATTCGGCACCCCAGCATTCGTGTAAGTTTGGTGCTTCGCTAGGAGAGAATAGGCTCCAATCGCCACCTTCTTCAACGCGTTTCATGAATAGATCCGGGATCCATAATGCATAGAAAAGATCTCTTGCGCGCATTTCTTCTTTACCATGATTTTTGCGTAGATCCAAAAATTCAAATACATCAGCATGCCATGGTTCTAAATAAACAGCAAATGCACCTTTACGTTTTCCGCCACCCTGATCTACATAACGAGCAGTATCATTGAATACTTTAAGCATTGGAATGATACCATTACTTGTACCGTTTGTACCACCGATATAACTACCAGTAGCACGAATGTTATGGATAGATAACCCAATACCACCGGCACTTTGAGAGATCTTGGCAGTTTGCTTTAATGTATCATAAATACCTTCAATGCTATCATCTTTCATTGTCAACAAAAAGCATGAACTCATTTGTGGCTTAGGTGTTCCTGCATTAAATAAAGTTGGTGTACCATGTGTGTACCAACGATCACTCATTAAATGATACGTTTTTATTGCCGCTTCAATATCTTCTTTGTGAATACCGATAGCAACTCTCATGTACATATGTTGAGGACGCTCAACAATTTTACCTTCTACTTTTAACAGGTAAGATTTTTCGATCGTTTTAAAACCGAAATAATCAAAACCATAATCTCTGTCGTAGATGATCGTTGAATCTAATAATTCAGCATTCTTTTCAATGATTGCCCAAACATCATCAGCTATCAATGGTAAATACTTACCACTTTTAACATCTGTGTACTCATACAGCAAACGCATTGTTTCAGAGAAACTTTTTATCGTATTCTTATGCAAGTTGCTTACCGCAATACGACTCGCTAACAAAGCATAATCCGGGTGTTTTACTGTTAATGATGCCGCAGTCTCTGCAGCAAGGTTATCAAGTTCAGTGGTGCTTACACCATCGAACAGACCTTCAATTACTTTTTTAGCTACATCAATTGAGCTAACAAAGCGTCTGTCTAAACTGTAACAAAGCTTTTCA
>Ga0207033_1110_pt1 | contig 10252 bp, 8 predicted proteins | sample Alteio_BWMinCont_35_FD_153262 | JGI IMG/M metagenome (GOLD analysis project Ga0207033, IMG submission 153262) | Enriched cells from forest soil in Barre Woods Harvard Forest LTER site, Petersham, Massachusetts, United States -... | ecosystem: Environmental > Terrestrial > Soil > Temperate forest >... | reverse complement strand
TTCTGGTCTGATCGTAGTTGATAATATTTAAACTATTATCATATAAACTATCAAGGTTATATAAAAATACCGGGCCGCTGTGGCCCACATAGTAGTAATAATAACCCTGATTTTTAAGAAGCTTGTAATTTCCGGGGCCTGTATATTTTAGGCGTATAGCTAATGAATCCAATTGTGGACCTGCATTTACTCCTGTGCCGGTAATAGTTATAGTATCATTTTTAATTGTGTAGCCAACAGGATACGCATTCCATTGTGTTCCATCTTTTTGTGCATAGAGATAAAAATTGGAATGAGGCGGCTCACAGCATTTATCCGGCAAACATGATGTGTTAAATAATGCAAATGCTGCAAATAGCAGGATGATCAATTTTTTCATATTGATTGGTTTTCTGAATAGTACGGCGCTACCGTGTACTTCGCTACAGAACAATTAAATTTAAGTGTAATTAGAAATAGCATATTATTATTGGTGCATTTGCTTAAGTTTGGGAGATATACTGTTTTCCTGATGAACCCTAAAGTAAGCCTTATAATTGGCATTGTATGTATTTCCTTTTCGCCAATTTTTGTAAAGCTTGCAGGCGTACCTCCTATTACATCGGGTTTTTACCGCATTTTTATCGCATGGCTTTGCCTGGCGCCATATTGTATAGCGAAAGGCAAACTAAAAATCGGCCGCAATGAATTATTAATCGCCATTGCCGGCGGAGTAGTTTTTGGCGCTGATATTGCCGTATGGAATATATCGCTATTAAAAATATCGGCCACAGTTTCAACGCTGCTGGCAAATCTTGCACCGCTTTGGGTTGGTTTAATGAGCTTTTTATTATTAAAAAAAAGATCAGGCGTTTTATTCTGGATAGGTACTGCTGTATCCATTGCAGGGATGGTAGTTTTAGTCGGTTATCAAAATATACTTGCGCTTAAATTTAATACAGGGATATTGCTGGCGCTGCTGGCCAGTTTTTTATATGCCATTTATATTATGATCACTCGCGGCATTTTACAAAAGATAAGCACCCTTACTTTTATGTTTTATAATATGCTTGGCGCGAGTGTTTTTATGCTGACGATCTGCGGTTTTCAGCACAACAGCATGATTGATTTTCCCATTTCAGCATGGCTATGCCTGGTAGGAATGGGGCTAATATGCCAGCTGGCCGGCTGGCTAACTATAAATCATTCACTGCGCTTTTTGGAATCGACAAAAGTCTCTATTGCATTATTGAGCCAAACGGTTATTGCTGGTCTTTGGGCTACATTTTTGCTGCATGAGAGGCTGGAGTTGAATGAGATCATTGGGAGCGTTATTGTGCTGGCGGGGATAGCGGTAACATTTTTGAGGGCACCTATCAAAAAAAATCATAAATTAACATTTGTAAAAAAGGGTTAACCGAATTGCCCTACATTTGCAGGAACGTATGATCACCAAATCCACTATCGACCGTATTATGGAAGCCACCGACATTGTGGAGGTGATTGGCGAATTTGTGCAATTAAAAAAACGTGGCGCTAATTATGTGGGGCTTTCACCCTTTGCAAATGAGCGTACGCCGTCCTTCACGGTTTCTCCGGCAAAGGGTATTTTTAAGGATTTTTCATCGGGCAAAGGCGGTTCAGCCATTACTTTTTTAATGGAATTGGAAAAGTTTACTTATCCCGAGGCATTAAAATGGTTGGCCAAAAAATATAGCATCGACGTTGAGGAAACCGTTGAGACAGTTGAAAATAAAGAGGAGCAAAACCGACGGGAGAGCCTAATGCGCGTAACTAAATTTGCTGCTAAGTTTTTTCATGAAAGTTTGTTAGAAAGCGAAGAGGGCCAGAATATTGGCCTCAGTTATTTCAAAGAACGCGGGTTTAATAATGAAACCATTGAGAAATTTCAATTAGGCTACTCACCAGACCAATGGGAAGCTTTTACAGGTGAGGCGTTAAAGCAAGCATTTCAAGAAGAGTTTTTGGTGGAAAGTGGACTTTCTGTTAAGCGCGACAATGGGTCATTATATGACCGTTATCGCGGCCGTGTTATGTTTCCCATCTTTAGCGCAACAGGTCAAATTGTTGGGTTTGGCGGACGTACACTTAAGTCAGATAAAAATGTACCTAAATATGTTAACTCCCCAGAATCTGAAATATACAGTAAATCGAAGGTTCTATATGGTTTCAATCTCGCCATAAAATCAATTCGGGAAAATGATAATTGCTACTTGGTCGAAGGTTATGCAGACGTACTTTCGGTATATCAATCAGGAATTCATAATGTAGTAGCGTCATCAGGTACAGCGTTAACAGATGATCAAATAAAATTAATTGGCCGTCAAACAAAAAAATTAACAATATTGTATGATGGTGACGTAGCGGGGATTAAGGCTGCGATTCGTGGTTTGAGCTTGTTATATAAGGAAGGATTTAAAGTAAGTATTGTTTCTTTTCCAGATGGGCACGATCCAGATTCTTATATAAAAAGTAAAGGATCAACAGCATTTAAAAATCACATCGAAAATACTTCGAAAGAAATAGTTGATTTTTATTTGACCACTGTTATTGATAATGATTTAAACGACCCGATAAAGAAAATTAAAGTAGCCGATGATTTAGCCGATATTATATCAAATAATTTAGAACCTGAATTTAGAGGGGCATATGTTAAAAGAGCAGCAGAAAGATTAAATATAGATGAACGGGCCTACCATAGCGTTATTAATAAATCTTTTATAAATAAGTTTGGAAAGGGTAATAATCAAAACAAAAATGAGGCACCTGTTCAAGATACAAATATCGAATTACCGAAAGAAATTAGTGAGGAAGGACTTAATCTCTTATATGCCGAACAAGCCCAGGAAAAGGAAATAATAAGATTATTATTATTATATGGCAACCGGGTGATTGATTGGGACGGGATAGCCAATACTTATATCGGCCCTTTTATGATAGCGGAATTGAGTGATGTTGAATTTGAATATCCACCATGTAAAAAATTTGTTGATATATATCGTAAAGAAGTGGAAAACGGCATATTGCCCGATGAACAATATTTCATTCATTATGCCGATAAAGAAATAGTTGATTTAACCGTTAATCAGATCGCTACCAAGTACACTTTAAGTGAAAACTGGTACGAAATGCATAAGATATTGGTGCCAGATGAACAGGTGAACATGAAAGCAACTATTTTAGGAGCAATCTTTCATCTTAAAAAACAAAAGGTGGGCAAAATATTGGAAGGCTTGCGGTCTGAATTACAGAAAACATCGGTTGAGGCCGACCAGGAGATATTGCTAAACCAGTATATGCACATGAAAAAAGTTGAAAAAACTATTTCAGAATATTTAGGGTCTGTAATTTTAAAATAATGGCCAAACACCTTGACCTGGGCCGTAAAGGCGAAAGTTTAGCAAAAGCACATCTTGAAAATACGGGGTATGAAATTCTGGACGAGAACTGGACACATGGCAGGTTAGAGGTTGACCTGATAGCTTATAAAGACAAGGTGATTATTTTTACAGAAGTAAAGGCGCGTACCGGTAATTTTTTTGGTCAGCCGGAAGATTTTGTGGATGCCCGCAAACAAAAACTGTTAGTTGAAGCTGCAGAAGAATATATTTACCTGATGGACCACCAGGGCGAAGTGCGGTTTGATATAATTGCCATTTTGTTCGACAATAAAAATAATTATACACTAAACCATATAGAAGACGCGTTTTGGCCTTCGGCTACTTAAATAAACATGAAAAAAAAGTTAAAATTAATTTTGCCGGTTGCTGTTGTAGCGGTATTACTTTATAGCTGCCACACGGCCACAAAACTGGAAGACAACATTACCATTAGCCCGGAAGCAGGCACCACCTATAAAACAGGTGATCAGGTTTTAGTAAAAGCTTCTTATCCTGCGGGTGTCAACCCCGACTCCATTGTATACCTTGTTGATTCGGTAAAAGTTGGTTCCAAAAAGGATTCAACCGGCTTGTCGTTAAAAACAGATTCCATGCCTGTTGGCCCCCGGATAATCACCGCAAAAGTTTACCAGGGTGGCAAGGACCAGGAAATATCTACCAATATCGTTCTAATGCCCGCAAAAGCGCCTGTTGAATATACCTACAAAGTAATTAAGGTTTTCCCGCATGATACGAGTTGCTATACCGAAGGGCTGCTTTACCAGGATGGCTTTTTATACGAAAGCGGCGGCGGCTATGGTGACCCTCCGCCGGGACAACCGAGAGATGGGCAGTCAAGTTTAAGAAAAGTTGACTTAAATACTGGTAAAGTGCTGCAAAAAATTATGCTTGATCCTAAAGTATTTGGTGAAGGCATTTCAATTATCGGGAACAAAATAATTCAGCTAACCTGGAAAGATAAAATAGGCTATGTTTATGACAAGGATACCTTTAAGCTGCTGAACAACTTTAGCAATAATGTAGGTGTTGAAGGCTGGGGTATGTGTTTTGACGGGAATAAACTTTACATGGATGACAGCACGAACCGGATATGGTTTTTAGATAAAAATAACTACCGACAGATAGGGTATATTGATGTTTATGATGACAAAGCGCCTGTTGACAGCATCAATGAATTGGAATACATTGACGGAAAATTGTACGCCAACATTTACCAAACCAACAATATAATTGTGATCGACCCAAAAACAGGGGCCGTTTTAGAGAAAATAGATCTATCATCATTATATCCCGAACCCAGGACCCCTCCTGCAGAAGTAATGAACGGCATAGCCTACGATGCAAAACAGAAAAGGATATTTATCACCGGTAAAAAATGGCAGCATTTATACCAGGTGGAGTTTAGCCCCCTGGCCCCCTAAAGGGGGAATTAATAGAAAAATGCCCGGATAACTCCGGGCATTTTTCTATTAAGGACACATAAAGGTTGATTTTCAAAAATTCCCCCTTTAGGGGGTTAGGGGGCCTCACCTCCACGCCTTATATTGATTAATCAACCCATTTGTTGATGAATCGTGTGTTGTAACTTCGCTGTCATCCTTTAGCTCCGGTAATATTTTACCAGCCAATTGTTTGCCAAGCTCAACGCCCCATTGGTCAAAGCTGTAAATGTTCCAGATAATGCCTTGTACAAAAATTTTGTGTTCGTACATCGCAATTAATGAACCTAAGCTGCGGGGGGTTATCTCTTTAAGCAGGATAGAGTTTGTTGGCCTGTTACCATCAAACATTTTGAAAGGTGCAAGTTTTTCAATTTCCTCGTCAGTTTTGCCCGATTTTTTTAACTCGTCAACTACAACTTCACGGCTTTTGCCGTTCATTAAAGCTTCTGTTTGTGCGAAGAAATTTGATAACAGCATATTGTGATGCTCCCCAAGCGGGTTATGTGATATTGCCGGGGCAATAAAATCACATGGGATCAGTTTCGTGCCCTGGTGTATCAACTGGTAAAAGGCATGCTGGCCGTTGGTGCCGGGCTCGCCCCAAATAATTGGACCGGTAGAATAATCAACCGGGTTGCCATTGCGGTCGACATGTTTGCCATTACTTTCCATATCGCCTTGCTGAAAATAGGCGGCAAAACGGTGCATATATTGGTCGTAAGGCAGTATGGCATTTGTTTCGGCATCAAAAAAGTTATTATACCAGATACCTACCAGTGCCAATGCCACCGGGAGGTTTTGTTCAAGTTCAGTGGTTTTAAAATGCTGGTCCATAGCATGGGCGCCTGCCAATAGTTCTGTAAAGTTATCATACCCGATACTTAAAACAATTGATAAGCCGATAGCGCTCCATAAAGAATAACGTCCGCCTACCCAATCCCAAAATTCAAACATATTTTTGGTATCGATGCCAAAATCACTAACACCCTTTGTATTGGTTGATAAGGCGACAAAGTGTTTAGCAATATCCTTTTCATTGGCCCCGCCTGCTAAAACCCAATTACGGGCGCTATGGGCGTTTGTCATGGTTTCCTGGGTGGTGAAAGTTTTTGAAGCGACCAGGAAAAGCGTTGTTTCGGGGCTCAGCCCTTTTAAAGTTTCAACTATATGTGTTGCATCCACATTGGATACAAAATGCATGTTCAAACGGTTTTTGTAGGCCTTTAAAGCTTCGGTTACCATTACAGGGCCGAGATCAGAACCGCCGATACCTATGTTAACTACATCTGTAATCGCTTTCCCGGTGTAACCCGTCCAAGTGCCGGAAATGATGGCAAGGCTGAAAGTTTCCATTTGTTCAAGCACACGGTTTACGTCAGGCATAACATCTTTGCCGTCAACATAAATAGGCGTGTTACTGCGGTTGCGTAAAGCAACATGCAATACAGGGCGGCCTTCGGTCGCATTGATCTTTTCACCAGAAAACATGGCTTCAATTGCCTTGTTTACTGAACACTCCCTGGCTAATTGGATTAACAGGGCTACAGTTTCGTCGTCAATGCGGTTTTTTGAATAATCAAGCAATATATCTTCAAATTGCAATGAGAATTTTTTAAACCGCTGATCATCAGTTTCGAATAAACTTTTCAGGCTTTTTGACACAATATCAATGTAGTGGTCGGCTAAATATTTATAAGCCTTTGTTGTGGTAAAATCGGTGTTTGGCAGCATAATTGATAGTTTTTTAACAAAAATAGCATTTAATAATAAGGTGTATATTAAATCTTTAAGTATGACATGTTAGTGTTATTTTAACACATGGTACATATTGTTTGTTTTACACTAAGTGAATTGTCATATTTTCAACAGAATTTATAGTTTTTTTGTAATTTCCAAATATTAATTAGGTATATTTGCATTGGTCATAAAGAAATAGATTTTTTATCATCATTTTGTTAATTTGCTTTAAAGACAAAAATTTATGTTTGAAAAACTTTTTATGCTTGTAAAAAATAACGCCGGAACGGCAGTTATTGACAACCCTGCGATCCCTGCAAAATACCATGAAGCAGTGATCAATGAAGCTTCAAGTTCTATCATCGAGGTTTTAAAGGGACAAATGGAAACCGGTAAAATAAAAGACCTGATCAGGTATTTCCAGTTTTCGGGCATTTATAACAATTCGTTGGTATCAAGCATGGTGAATAAATTTGCCAGCAAACTGAATAATTTTTATGGTATCGATCCTAACTCTGCCTGGGTTGCAGCTAATTCATTGATCCCTCCTGTTATGAAGGAATTGGTAATACAATCAAAAAATGAACAGAATAAAGAATTTTCATTAACAAACATGCTTTCCAAATTAAACGGCAACCGTGCCGATTTAAGCTTACTGGTAAACCAGATGATGGTGGCATAAAGTTGTAAGAGTTATAAATATTAAAAGGGTTGTAAAGGTTATACTTTATGGCCCTTTTTGGTTTTTGAATATCGAATAATGAATATTGAACGCCGAATGTCGAGGTTGAATTTTCGGCGGTCACAACCTTTTCTACAACATTCCAACCTTACAACATTTCAACCTTACAACAATTACAACAAAACTTTATATTTGCCACATGACTAAAGAACAAATACAGGATTTAAGGGACAGAGTTACGTCCCTGAGGAGGCATCTTTGACATCGATAAGAAACTTGATGCCTTGCAAAAGGAAAATGAAATAACCATTGGGCCCGGCTTTTGGGACCAACCTAAAGAAGCTGAAAAAGTATTAGCTTCCATCAAAACAAAAAAAATCTGGACTGATGCCTTTCAAAAGGTAGTAGCTGTTGTGGAAGATACAGGTGTGCTGTTTGAATTTTTTCAAAGCGGGGATGCTACCGAAGCCGAAATGCAGGAGCAATATAATGCGGCCCTTAAAGCCGTTGAAGAGCTGGAGTTTAAAAACATGCTTTCGGCCGAAGAGGACCAGTTTAATGCGGTATTGCAAATTACAGCCGGAGCCGGTGGTACTGAGAGTTGTGATTGGGCGGGTATGCTGATGCGCATGTACATTATGTGGGCCGAAAAAAACGGTCATAAAGTAAGCGAACAGGATTTCCAGGAAGGCGATGTAGCTGGGGTTAAAACGGTTACACTGCAAATAGAAGGTGATTTTGCGTATGGCTATTTAAAGGGAGAAAATGGCGTACATCGTTTAGTGAGGATATCCCCTTTCGACTCAAATGCAAAACGCCATACTTCATTTGCATCAGTGTATGTTTATCCTTTGGTTGACGATACCATCGATATTGAAGTAAAAGACGCCGATATTGAATTTGAAACATTCCGGTCAGGCGGTGCAGGGGGGCAAAATGTGAACAAGGTGGAAACAGCTGTACGCTTGTACCATAAACCATCCGGCATTATCATAAAAAACCAGGAGTCGCGTTCGCAACTTCAAAATAAGGAAAATGCCATCAGGTTATTAAAATCACAGTTGTACGAGGCCGAAATGCGCAAACGTTTGGAAACTACCAATGCCATCGAAGGGAATAAGAAAAAAATTGAATGGGGATCCCAGATACGCAATTATGTTTTGCATCCCTATAAATTAGTTAAGGATTTGCGTACAGGTCATGAAACATCTAACGCTGCCGCAGTACTGGATGGTGACCTCGACGAATTTCTAAAATCTTACCTGATGGAATTTGGCGGGCCAAAGAGTTAGTGGGTTGGTTGATTGAGTTGATTAGGTGAGTGGTTGATTAAGTTAAAACGATATATTTTTTGTTAATAATATTACTTACAGATCATGAAAACAATGTTGTGTACCTTAATGCTCTTAACTTCAGCAACGTTAACCTTTGCTCAGGAAAAGCCTATTCCATTGTATCCAAACGGCATTCCCAACAGTAAGCCAGCGCCTGCTGCGTACGTCGAGAAAATGGAGAAAACCGATGACGAGTGGGTTACGCTGGTGAGCACGCCAACGCTTACCCCGTTTTTTCCCGAAAAAGGAACAGCGAACGGAACAGCAATCGTTATTTTTCCCGGTGGCGCCTATGCCGGGCTCTCAATGGATAAAGAAGGCTATAGGGTTGCAAAAGCATTTAATAAATTCGGGGTAACCGCTTTTGTTGTAAAATATCGTTTGCCGAGCGATGATATTATGGTTGATAAAACCATCGGCCCCTTACAGGATGCGCAGCAAGCAGTTTTAATGGTACGCAAGCATGCCGCTGAATGGGGTATAAAAGCCGATAAAATTGGGATCATTGGCTTTTCGGCAGGGGGGCACCTGGCGTCAACCGAAGGCACCCATTTTACCAAAGTTTTGGTAGATGATAAAGAAAATATAAGCGTCCGTCCGGATTTTATGGTATTGCTTTACCCGGTGATAAGTTTTGGCCCGATGGCGCACGTTGGCTCCCGTGAAAATTTGATCGGGAAAACCCCATCAACAGAATTATTGGAGCTTTACAGCAACGAAAAGCAAATAACAGCCAATACGCCGCCTACTTTTTTAGCACATGCAGGAGACGATGATGTGGTACCCGTACAAAACAGCCTGATGTTTTATGATGCACTGTTAGCCTCAAAAGTTAAAGCCGAAATGCACATTTTTGAAGAAGGCGGCCACGGCTTTGGATTAAATAACCCGAAAAGCAAAGATAAATGGATTGATTGGGTTAAGAACTGGCTGGATGAAAATGGTTTTTTGTAGATAAAGCTCCATTTTTATTACCAAAGGAAACGAGTTGTTTCCATTTTGGAAACAGTTCAACCTTACGGTGGTAAAAGTGTAAAACGCAAACTTTTTAAAGTCTCCCCTACCGGGGGAGATTTAGAGGGGGCTTAGTAAGCCTAATCCATTATCCCAAGTAATCCAGTCAATTCAGCAACCTTCTCCGCTGATCCCAAATGCTCATAAGCGCTTATCAAATTCCGCAGTACCCTTTTTATAATATCTGTATTTGAACAGGGCTCGTAAAACTGTTTGTCAAATTTTAAATTCAACTGCTTTAAAAACATATCTACATCCCTGCGGCCAAAAATGAAGCCTTTGTTAAAGGCATTGATGTAAAACAAAATACCACCTTCAAATTCACTTTGCATAGTTTCATCAAGGTAGGCCAGGATAAAATGCTGAGGCAGGTTAACGCCATAAACAGGGATATCTAATTTTTGGGCGATGATGGAATAAATAATTGCGAGGGATATCTGGTTGCCCTTTTTTGTTTCGAGTACCTGGCTTATATAACTGTTTTGAGGATCCTGGTGATTGGTGCTATTGCTGCCGGTGAAGCCATAAATATTATGAAATAGATCCAAAAAATTCGTGGATGCTGGCTGCCGCCGAAAAGAATTTGCCGATTGTTGTACCGGGATGGGAAGACTCAACCATGGGTAACATCTTTGCTTCGTA
>Ga0207033_1125_pt2 | contig 10254 bp, 5 predicted proteins | sample Alteio_BWMinCont_35_FD_153262 | JGI IMG/M metagenome (GOLD analysis project Ga0207033, IMG submission 153262) | Enriched cells from forest soil in Barre Woods Harvard Forest LTER site, Petersham, Massachusetts, United States -... | ecosystem: Environmental > Terrestrial > Soil > Temperate forest >... | reverse complement strand
GCCGGAATTTCCCGGCACTAAACCATTCGCTTTGGTGGTAGTCGCCGTCACGATTCCGGCGGCGATAGTGAGCGTTTGAATTTGGGCCGAACTTGAAGCTTTAGTCACATCCACGCCTTGCAAAATACCTGAACCCCCCGGGGTTACGAATGCGAGGTGGCCATGAGGTGCCATGGCCACTTGTGGATAGGCGCCCGTGTTTAGAGTGACCTGCGCCGAGACGCATGGGCCAGGGTTCTTGTTGGCCGTCGTATCATTAATGCATCCAAATGGCGGCGCGCTGCCAGTATTCAAATTGAGGAGGAAGCCGAGATTCGCTGCTGAAGAGGCCGAGGTCGAGGAATAGGCCACCACCGCCATATTCGTGTCAGGATCCACGCCAATCGCGTATGGCAACGGTGCCGGGGAGACCTGGCCCCCGAGCACACCGGAAATATCGAGAGTGAACGGAGTACCAGGAGCCTGAACGAGCGCCCCGGGGATGGGGAGAACGGTCACGCTTTGATCCTGGTAGTTGACCACCGCAACAGTGTGGTTGGTGCGATTCACGGAGAGACCCGTGGGAACCTTGCCCACGGCCACCGGACCGCCTATTGGCGTCAGCGTACCGGTCCCAATACTGTAGAACTGCACGGCATTTGAACCCGTCTCGGCGACCACCACCACTCCCAGCGTGGAATCAATATCTATGGCGCTTGGATTGGTGCCCACACCCATAACAGTACCTGCCAGCACGGGCGGAGCCACCGAATAGTTCGGGAACACGGCCAAATCCGTGACAGCGGGGTTAGCTGCAAACGGAGCTGGCAGCGAGTCACTTGAGACAGAAAGAGAATAGAGTCCGGGGAGCCCAGAGTTAATCGGACCGACGGGCAACTGTACCTGCAGTTGCCGAGCCGTTGACAGAGGCTGCCCCTGGCCGTTGGTCGTGGCGGGAATGGTGTTGTCAAAAAATACGTTGGCAAGCTGGCCGCCCGGTCCGAAGTAACCTCCGTCAATCGTCACAGGGATAGTGCCTGAAGACACGGCCCCCTGGACGATGTCATTCGGAGATGAAGCCAAAGTCGTCAGGCGTACCGGCAAGATGTTGTAGGTGAAGACCCCTCCGGCAGTTGTCGTGACCGGTTCGCCGGGGTCGGTCACAGAGACCGTGACCGGGCCCGCCACAGCCAGATTATTCGAGAAGAGGCGCACACGGGCGCCTGTCGAGGGCGGATTTGTGACGGTCCCGGTTGGAATCGGAAACAGCACTTTGATCTGGCTGGTTGCCGAGTTGAGTATCGTTGTACCGTTATGCGCGTCTGTCAGCGTGATCGTGGAAGCCGAAGATACGCCGGGCGCGTTCAAATAAATGTCCCAATACGCGGCGCCTTGCGGAGCGATGGTGGGACTGATTCCGTTAAAGGTGATGGGCCCGCCGGCCGTGATGGTGATGGTGCCGGTGGCGAAGCGCGTGGGGTCCTCGACAGAGGTCGCGACAATAGTGACGTTGGTAGGCGTGGTGCTGGCGTTCGCAGGCACGCTGGCAGTAGGCACAGCGGTAGGAGCACTGTAGATTCCGTTCGTATCAATCGAGCCGCATCCGGTGGCATTACCGGTCACGGTGCAGGTGGGAAGCCCCGCAAATATGTTGGGGGTCGTGGGGGTGGTGTTGCTGGGAGTCGTCTGTGTGAGCGTCCAGGTCACGCCCTGGGTTTTAAGGTCGTTTGTCAGGATGGCAAAAAAGGGCTGCTTTTCGTTCGTGGGCACGGCTGCAGTTGCAGGTACGAGACTGACCGCGATGCCCGAGTCGATGTGCAGCGTGATGGTCTGGGTGCCGTGCTTGCTGGAGTCCCCCACGGCCTGCACGGTGATGATGATAGCGAGCAAGGGAAACTTAGTTGGATCCGGGAGCACCAACGGGGCGGTGAATGTCGCGGTGGGGGTGGGGCCGGCAGTCTGTTCGTTCGATAGCGTGCCGAAGGAACCGTCCGTAGGACAAGCTTTGGCTGTGGCCACTACGGGTGAGCCCGAAGAATTGGTGGTGGTGGTCGTATAGGTGCAACCGACCCAGGTAACATCCGTATTGCTCGGTCCTGTAACCGCGGCGGTGAGGGTCGTCGACTGCCCCAAAATGAGTACGTCGCTTACCACGGATGAGTTAAGCGAAACGGTAGTTACGATGGCGCCGTTGCTGCTGCCCCCGCATCCGCTAAGGAGCATGCAGGGCGCCAAGACTGCCAGCGTCAGATAACTCGAAATCTTCCACAACTTCATTTCCCTTGCCTCCCAAGTTCACGTGCGCCGCGAAGGTTGCGGCCGCGCCGACCAGATTTTTCCCAGACGATTCGAATTTCTGCGCCGCTCCGCGCGGCTAAAAGGTTTTTCCTACGGTGAAACGAAATGTCGTTTTCGGCTCGAAATAGTTCAGCCGCCCGGGATTGTTCAAGAACACCAGTTGAGGCGCGATTTCGGTCTCCCAGATATTCGGAGTTATGGCGTCGAGCGTGTTCTTCCAGTTCGCGAGCGTGGTTTGGTTAACGAATGGAAGTGGGGCGGCGATTTGCGAGTGCAGTCTGTTCAGATTATAGGCGTAATAAATGCGGAAAGGCGCCTGCACGATCGGAAGATTGACGCCAAACTCGATACCCGCGGAGTCTCGGATGCGGAAGTTTGTTCCGGGAAAAATGCCGAGGGTCTTGGTAAGGGGCGCGCTTGGAAACGTGGATTTTATATTCTCTATGCCGGTGGGGTCCAGGTGTAAGGCACTGGTTTTGAAAATTCCATCCGTGCCGGCGTCGGCGAACAGAGACATGGTAACAGGACCGGCAATGGGGATGCGATATTCGATGTTACCTGAGGTTTGATAGTCGCCGCCTGGCAAAGTCGCGGTGTACACCAGGACGGGCAGACTGATCGATCGCGTCAGCCCGGCGGAAGTGGGATCGTGATAGGAAAGGGTTTGCGCGGTCACCGTGGGAATGAAGACCACCGGCGAAATAGAGCGAATGTCGAAACCGCGAACATCGTTTTCGCCGCCCATGTAGAAACGGCTGAAGGGGGGTACTTCTCCGCCGCCGAATCCGGTGATATAGGCGGTCGTGAAGTGCAGGCCGACGGCGTTGCGGCGCTTGTTAATCGGATGGAAATACTTGATGTCGAACACATTGCTGATCGTTTTTACGTTGCCCCCCAAAGGCCCGCCCACAAAGGACACCGAATAAAAGAAACTCTTACCCTTCGTCGCGTTAATCGGATTATCAATGGTGTTGTAACTGATGGAGGGAGTAATGGTGCTCGAGACGATTCCGTTGAGCGCGCTGGGACCGGCGATGGCGCGGAACTGCAATTGTTCGAATAACAGGGTGGAGGCCGCATTGAACGCAGTGATATTCGTGCGCGTCAGGCCATAGGAAAGGCCGAGCCTGGCGAAAGAAAACCGTTTCAGCGGATAACTGGCAAAGCCGTAAATCCTGTGCTGTTCTGATCGTAATTCTGGATGAATTGCGGATTGACGCTGACCTGCTGGCCAGTGAACTGGGCTTCCTGCTGGGCCTGGTTGAAATTGTACTTGCTCGAGAAGACCGTGAATCCAGTCGAAATGGGGCGGTCAAAGAGATAAGGTTCCGTGAAGCCGAATTGCAAGGTGCGCTGGTAAGCGCCAAATTGCGCTGACAGCGTGAGCGTTTCGCCTAAGCCGAGGAAGTTGTTGGTCTGATACGTGAGGCCGATAAAGCCCCCCGCCAAGCCGCTGACGCCGCCTTGCAGACCGATGGACTGTTTGCCTTTTTCCTTGAGCTTAAGATTAATGTCTACGGTGCCGTCTTTGCTGTTCTTCTGCAGTTCGACGGCCTTGTCGGCTTCGATTTTGTCGAAATAGTTGAGCTGGTTCAGGCGCAGAATACTGATGTCCCAGTAGCGCTTGTTGAAGAGCTGGCCTTCGTCGATCAGCAGCTCACGGCGGATGACTTTGTCGCGCGTGGTGGTGTTGCCGCTGAAATTGATGCGCCGAACGTAGTACTGCTTTTGTTCGTCGAAGTGCAGCGTAAGATTGATCTTTCGTGCGGCATCGTCAATGTCGAAATCCGGCTCAGCGGTAAAATCGATGAAACCGTACTGCCCGTAAGCATCGGTGTAGTTCTTCAGCGCTTTGCGGAGCTTGTCCACATTGAGGACATCGCCTTCTTTCATCGGGAAGAGAGCCTTCAGTGGCTCGACCTTGAGCGAAAGGGCTTTGTCCGGGTCCGAGCTGACGATCTTGAGGGTTCCCATGCGGTACTGCTCGCCTTCTTCGATCTTGATGGTGATGTTGACAGCCTTACCGATGTGGGGCTTCAGTCCGGGCAGCGGAACACCCTTGTGCGGAACATCCATGTTCTCTAAGACCGGTCCGTTGGGGGGCCACCACGACACGGAAGTAACCGTTGTCCTGGTACAGGCCGCGGACGCCGACTTCCAGATCCTCGTTGAGTTTTTCGCGGTCGTAGGTCTTGGTCAAAACGGGGATGTCCATGAAGTACAGCGGAATTCCGTAGGGCCGGTCGTGTTTCATAGCGCGGATCAGCTTGCGGTCGCTAAATGCGTGGTTCCCCACAAACTTGATTGAGCCGACTTTAACTTTGGGGCCCTCGTCAATCTTGAAGACCAGGATTACTGCGTTGCTCGAAGCGATGCGTTCGTACTGCGGCGTAATCTTCGCAAATTGGCGGCCGTGTTCCCCGAGCAATTCCTTCAGCACCACTTCGGCTTTTTTGATTTTCGTGGGGTCGAACGGGCTTTCGACCGATAGGCCGACTTTGCGCTCTTTAAAACGGTCGAGAATATCCGATTCCGAAATCGAATGATTGCCGTCGTAGCGGATGCGCCGGATTTGCGGGCGCTCTTTCACATCGAAAATGATGATCTTGCCGTCGGCGCGGTCCGGTGAATCTTCCACGCGCAGCTTTACGTCCTCGAAGAACTGCGTGTTCCAGAGGGCCTGAAAATCGCGGCGCAGAGTCTCTTCATTGTAGGGATCGCCTTCGCGGCTGAAGATGCGCGCTTTCAGCGTGTCGCTGCGGATTCTGCGGTTGCCATAGAATTCGATGCGTTCGATAACACCTTGCGGCTGGCCGTTGGCAGCTTGCGGCGCGCCTGATTGGGCCGTTGCCGGCTCGCCGGTTGTAGCGAAATCGGTTTTCCTCGAATCAGAATCGGAGCCTCGGGACAACCGTCGCGGGTCCGCGGATGCAGACGGCTCCGCGAGGAGGTTTTTTTGCGTTGCTGCTGGTGAGCTGGATGCGAGCGACAGAAAGAAGGCCGCGATCCAGGTGACCCGAAACGCCAAAACTCCGAACGGCAAACAGACTCTCCTATGAGCGGCCGTTGAGGTCGTCAAGGCCGCGCCCCAAAACACAATTTGTTTTTCTCCCGCCGGATCCGGTGTGGCCCGGTCGTTCGTTCACCCCGACCTGGTCGAGGCTTCCCGTGCGTTGTGTCAGATTCGCTAGTGGATAACCGGGGTTGCCTCAACCACAGGGCGGAAGGCCAAAGCTTCTCCCGCAACGTAAATTTGGAGCGTCGCCGGCCTTTGGATGCCCCCCTGGATGAGCGCCTCCGAGAGCGGGTCTTCCACATACTTCTGAAGCGCCCTGCGCAATGGCCGCGCCCCATAGTTCCGGTCCGCACACGTTTTCTCGAGGATCCACTGGCGTGCTTCCGGCGACACCACGATCTGCACCTGCCGGTGGATCAGGGTGTCGTTCAGCTGGCCCACCAGCAAATCGATGATGCGCAGCAAGTCTTCGTCGGCGAGCGCATTGAAAATAATCACTTCGTCCAGACGGTTGAGAAACTCCGGATTGAACGCGCGCTTTACTTCGTTCATCACCATTTCTTCGATGGACTTCTGGCTGGCTTCATCGGCGCCCGACTGGAAACCTATCGAAGTGCGCCTCTGCAAGTGCCGCGCGCCGAGGTTCGAAGTCATGATGATGATGGTGTTGCGAAAATCCACGGTGTTGCCGAGACCATCGGTCAATTGCCCGTCTTCGAACACTTGCAGCAAGATGTTGAAGACGTCCGGATGAGCCTTCTCGATTTCATCCAGGAGGATGACCGAGTAGGGCGTTCGGCGGACCCGCTCCGTCAACTGCCCGCCTTCTTCGTAGCCCACATACCCCGGAGGCGCGCCGATGAGCTTGGAAACGGAGTGTTTTTCCATGAACTCCGACATGTCAAAGCGCACCAACGACTTCTCCGAACCAAACAGGAATTCCGCAAGGCGCCGTGCGACTTCCGTTTTTCCGACGCCCGTAGGCCCAAGGAAGAAGAAGCAACCCACCGGACGCAGCGGAGACTTGAGGCCCGCTCGGCTGCGGCGAATCGCACGCGCCAAGGCGGTGATGGCTTTGTCCTGGCTGATCACGCGCTTATGAAGCTCCGGCTCGATACGCAGCAGCTTCTGCTGTTCGTCTTCTTTAATGGAGGTCACGCCGATGCCCGTCCAGCGCGAGACCACTTCCTCGATGTCTTCGCGGGACACGATACCGGTGGAGGCGTCGTCGAGCTTGTAGCGTTCGCGAAGCGTGCGCAGGTTTTCTTTTTCCTTGCGTTCTTCCTCGGAATAAAAACGCGCCTTTTCGAATTCGTGGTTGGCAATCGCTGTTTCCATGCGGTGGGTGATGAATTTTACGCGCTTCTGCACTTCGCCGACTTCTTCGGGGACGGTGGCCTGGCGGAGCTTTACGCGGGCGCCGGCTTCGTCAATCAGGTCGATGGCTTTGTCTGGTAGGAAACGGTCCGGGATGTAGCGATTTGAAAGATAAACGGAATAGCGCAGCGCTTCATCGGTGTAGCTGACGGCATGGAATTTTTCGTAGCGTTCGCGGACACCCTGGATGACTTGAACGGCTTCTTCTTCATTCGGCGCGGGAACTTTTACGGCCTGGAAGCGGCGCTCAAGCGAACGGTCTTTTTCCACCGATTTGCGGTACTCGCCGGGAGTCGTCGCGCCGATGCACTGAATCTCTCCGCGCGAGAGAGCCGGCTTCAGGATGTTCGCGGCATCCAATGAGCCTTCCGCGGAACCCGCGCCCACCAGCGTGTGCAATTCGTCGATAAAAACGATGGAGTTCTGGCTCTCCATCAATTCTTTCATGATGGTTTTGAGGCGCTCTTCAAATTGTCCGCGATATTTTGTCCCCGCGACGATCAAGGAAAGGTCCAGAGAGAGGATGCGCTTGTCCGCCAGGAACGGCGGGACGTCGCCATCGGAAATGCGCTGCGCCAGCCCTTCGACGATGGCCGTCTTGCCGACGCCGGGTTCCCCGATGAGAACCGGGTTGTTTTTTGTCCGGCGGCAAAGGATTTGGATCACGCGCTCGACTTCAGCTTCACGACCAACGAGCGGGTCCAGCGAGCCTTCGCCGGCAGCCTGCGTTAGGTCCCGGCTGAATTCCGCCAGCAGCGATGTTTCCTTCGGCCGGGCCGCCGTGGTCTTCTCGCCCGACGTGCGCGCTAATTCCTCACGCAACGTCGAGAGACGTAGCCCGCGCTCCATTAAAATTTCCGCGCCAAAACATTTTTCTTCCCGCAGAATCCCGAGCAACAGATGTTCGGTCCCCACGTGCTTGTGCCCGAGCCGTTCGGCTTCTTCCGCCGACATGTTCAGGATGCGCTTGCACTCGGCGCTGAGGGGCACTTCGACCGACGTCGAGATGCGCTCGCGAATGGTGATGCGCGCCTCGATCTCTTTGCGGATCGATTCGATCGATCCTTGCTGTCGCAAGAAACGGTTCGCCAGCGCTTTGTCCTCGCGCATCAATCCGAGCAGCAAATGCTCGGTCTCGATGTACGGGCTGCCGTACTGGCTGGCTTCGTATCGTGCGAAAAAAATGACTCGTCGCGCTTTTTCTGTGTAGCGTTCGAACACGTTAGCTCGCTTCTCCCCCGGGGGCCCCGCTCGCCGAAGCCGCAGCCCCGCGAGTTCCGAGAACGCCATGTTCAAGTCCGAGTATCCGGTCGCACCGCGCAGCAAGAGCCAGATTGTGCGTCGCGATGAGCGACGTCAACCCGTGCATGCGGTGTAACCGTTCCAGTAACTCAAACACGGCCCAAGCATTCTGCTCGTCCAAATCTCCGGTAGGTTCATCTGCCAGCAGCACGGTCGGCCCAGTGACGAGCGCCCGGGCGATCGCGACGCGCTGCTGTTCCCCTCCGGAGAGTTCCCCTGCGCGGTGGTCCGCCCGATTTTCCAGGCCAACCTCCGCAAGCCACTTCCGCGCCATCCCCAGCGCTCGAGTGAAATCTTCGCCGCGCAAGAGCAGCGGCATGGCTACATTTTCTGCAGCCGTAAAATCAGGCAACAACTGGTGGCGCTGCCAGAGAAAACCCACCGCGCGGTTTCGAAACTCCGCAAGCGCCGCGTCATCATCATTCGTTTCAATGGCTTTATTGGCGAAGTATACTGTACCGCTTGTTGGCGTGTCTAGCGCGGCGAGCAAATGCAAGAGCGTGCTCTTGCCCGCCCCGGACGGCGCGACGATGGCAACCATCTCTCCTTGCCGCAAACTCAGGCTGGCATCCGACAAAACCACCAGACTTTTCTCGCCGCTGCCGTAGATTTTCTTCAGGCTTCGCGCTTCCATGACCAAGAGAGTGGTGTCTCGCGCGCTCGCTCGAACTGCCTGGCTCGTGCTGTCTTGTGGCTGGATCATTCTGCTCTCGAGCCGGCTCCTTAGGAGCCAAGAAGTACCAAGCTGCTTCTCTTTACTTAGATGCTACCCAAGCCGCTAGAGTGTTCCTCGGTCGTGGCTTGCTTAGGCCCAGCAATGGCCCAAGAGTTTCCTATTTCTGCCAAACCACTGCCGGTCCAAAAGTGGTCCGGCCAAGGTCAAATTTCGACGACTCTTAAGCCGCTTTTTTTCACTAACTTGCAGTAGACTTACGGTTGTTCGGGAGGGCCCCGGGGCACCCCCATCTGGACCGTTGCCTCTCGAGCAGTTATAGGAGCAAACTACGCGCCAATCCTTGCGATAGAGCAACCCTCAGATTCCGTTCTCCCGCCGCGCCCTTTTATTCATAGCGGAGAATCTCAACCGGCAGCAGCCGCGCCGCCGCCCGTGCCGGCAGGATCGTCGCTCCTAGGGAAATCCCCATCGCCGCCAGCGTGATCCACACGCCATCGAGCGCGCTCGGATGGAACGGCACATAGGATACCGCATAGATTTGGGGATCGAGCGGAATCAGATGGTAGGTTCCCGCTATCAGCGCAAAGGCATAGCCAACCGACAGCCCGATCAGCGTTCCGGCAGACCCGATGGCCATTCCCTGCCACAGAAAAATCTTTCGAATCTGTTCGCGGCGCGTTCCCATGGACATCAATACCGCGATATCGCGCGCTTTGTCCGTCACCATCATCGAAAGCACCACCAGAATGTTCAAGCCCGCAAAAAATGTAATCAACCCGATGAAAATCGCGGTGACCAGTTTTTCCAGGCGCAACGCCCGGAAAAGGGCGAAGTTTTGTTCCATCCAGGTGGTGGCCAAATAGCCCTGCCCTGGGATGTGTTCAGCCTTTCGGGCTATCTCTCCCGCGCGCTCCGGATTGTCGAGCCGGAATTCCAGCGCGTTTACCACATCGGTCGTCCCCGCCAGGGACTGCGCCGCGTGCAACGTCAAGAAGCACCAGTTTTCATCGTAATCGTAGAAGCCAGAATCGAAAACCCCCGCCACCCGAAAACGCCTTGTCCGCGGGATCAAACCAAACGGCGTCAACCGCCCCTGCGGACTCGTGATGGTCACATAGTCGCCTGGCGCCATTTTCCATTCGTCGGCCAGCTGCTTGCCTACGATCAGTGCTTCAATGCCGTCGGCGTCGAGCGTAAAATCAAGACTTCCGGCAACAATCTTCTGCAGCGCTTGGTCTCCGCGCTGCTCGCGTTCCGGTTCGACCCCTTTCGCAACCACGCCGCGGGCCTGACCACCGAACGACAACAGCACGGTCTGGTAAGAAGCGGGCGTCACCGAGCGCACTCCGGGAATCGTTGCGAGTTTCGCGGCCAGCGCTTCGTAGTCATGGATCACGGAACCAGGACGCGTCAAGGAAACATGGGCGGTGACCTCCAGCAATCGGTCCTGCAATGTCTCTCGGAATCCCGTGTTCATCGCCAGCGCAATCACCAGCGTCGCCACCCCTGCCGCCACGCCGAGAATTGAAAATAACGTTACCAGCCGCAGCACCGCGGGCCGGTAAGGCGACCGCAAATACCGCCGCGCCACGAACCATTCAAATCG
>Ga0207033_1232_pt1 | contig 10290 bp, 4 predicted proteins | sample Alteio_BWMinCont_35_FD_153262 | JGI IMG/M metagenome (GOLD analysis project Ga0207033, IMG submission 153262) | Enriched cells from forest soil in Barre Woods Harvard Forest LTER site, Petersham, Massachusetts, United States -... | ecosystem: Environmental > Terrestrial > Soil > Temperate forest >... | reverse complement strand
TGGCGGTGATCACCAATGGTACGGCGGTGTTGGGGCTTGGCGATATCGGGCCGGAGGCCAGTAAGCCGGTGATGGAGGGAAAGGGGGTGCTGTTTAAGATCTTTGCCGATATCGATGTATTCGATATCGAGATCAATGAAAAAGATCCCGAGAAATTCGTTCAGATCGTCAAGGCGCTGGAGCCGACTTTTGGCGCCATCAACCTGGAAGATATCAAAGCTCCCGAATGCTTCTATATCGAAACGGAGCTGCGTAAAAAGCTGAAAATCCCCGTAATGCATGACGACCAGCATGGTACGGCGATCATCAGCAGCGCGGCCCTGCTGAATGCGCTGGAGATCCAGAAGAAAAAGATCGACAGGGTGCGTTTTGTCATCAATGGCGCCGGTGCGGCGGCCATGGCCTGCACAAAATTATATACTACGCTGGGCGCCAAGCCGGAAAATTTTATCCTTTTTGATAAGGATGGGGTATTGTCTGAAGAGCGGACCGATCTGGATGAGGACAAAAGGAAGTATGCGGTCAAGAAAAGTGACTGGACGCTGGAGAAGGCCATGAAGGATGCGGATGTCTTTGTAGGGCTCAGCGTCGGCAATGTAGTGACGGAGGAGATGGTGAAAAGTATGGCCCGGCGGCCCATCGTGTTTGCCATGGCCAATCCCGATCCGGAGATCAGCTATGAGCTGGCGACGGCGGCGCGGGAGGACATTATCATGGCGACGGGCCGGAGCGACTATCCCAACCAGGTGAACAATGTGCTGGGCTTCCCTTTTATCTTCCGGGGCGCGCTGGATGTGCGGGCTACGGAGATCAATGAAGCGATGAAGCTGGCGGCGGTGAAAGCGCTGGCCGAACTTACCAAGACGCCGGTGCCGGATATCGTGAATATGGCGTATAATGAGAAAAACATGCTGTTCGGCCCCCTGTACATCATTCCCAAACCGCTGGACCCCCGGCTGCTGGCCACCGTGGCGCCGGCGGTAGCGAGGGCGGCGATGGAAAGCGGCGTGGCGCATCGGAATATCGACAATTGGGAAGCTTATGCGATCGAACTCAACCGGCGGCTGGGCCTGGATAATCAATTGATGCGGGTGTTGAGCGCAAAGGCCCGGCTGAACCCGAAGCGGGTGGTATTTGCCGAAGCAGACAATGTAAAGATATTAAAGGTAGCGCAGCTGTTGCATGACGACGGCCTGGCGTTCCCGATGCTGTTGGGTGATGAGCGGAAGATCCGGCATATGGCGGCTGCCAACCAGATCGACCTGGAGGGTATGCCGGTCATCAATCCTTATAATGACGAATACGAGGAGCAGCGCAAACGCTTTGGCGAGCTGTTCTTTGAAAAGCGGCAGCGCAGGGGTTTTAATAAATATGAAGCGTACAAGATCATGCGGGACCGGAACTATTTCGGTTGTATGATGGTCGAGACGGGTGAGGCGGATGCGATGATCTCGGGGCTGACCAAGAATTACCCGGACACGATCCGGCCGGCGCTTCAGGCCATCGGCACGGAGGATGGGGTCAAAAAGATTGCCGGGATGTACCTGATGCTGACGAAAAAGGGACCGTTATTCCTGGCCGATACGACGGTGAATTTTAATCCGACGGCGGAAGAGCTGGCGGATATTACTTTGCTGGTGGCCCGGGAGGTGCAGCATTTCAACCTGATCCCGCGGGTGGCGATGCTGGGCTATTCCAATTTCGGCACGAGCGATAGCCCGGAAGCCCGGCTGGTGGCGGAGGCCCGGCGTATTGTCAAGGAGAAGAACCCCGAACTGATCGTCGATGGGGAGATGCAGGCCAGCGTGGCGTTGAATAATGAGTTGCTGAAGGAAAACTATCCGTTTAGCGAGCTGGTGGACCAGGAGGTCAATACGCTGGTTTTCCCCAATCTGGCAGCCGGTAATATCGCTTATAACCTGTTGAAGGAGGTTGGGGCGGCCGATGCGATCGGTCCGATTCTGCTGGGGCTGAAGAAGCCGGTGCATGTGCTGCAGCTGGGGAGTACGGTCCGCAATATCTATAATATGGCACTCGTGGCGATCGTCGATGCGCAGATCAAGTGCAAGAATTTGCCTTCCGATGAAGAGACTAAGAAGGCTCCGTGGTGGAAGCGGACAAAAAAATAAAATATTTTAATGAAATTTTTTACAGAATTCGGTCTCTACCTGCTGACGATGAGGGGGATGTTCTCCAAGCCGGAGAATGGCAAGATGTATTGGAAAGAATTTATGCATCAATGTTCGGAGATCGGGATCGGTTCCCTGGGCATTGTGGCGATCATTTCCATTTTCATGGGGGCGGTATCGACGCTGCAAACCGCCTATCAGCTGGTGAGTCCTTTTATTCCGTTGTCAACGATCGCGCAGATCGTGCGGGATACGGTCATCCTGGAGTTCTCCCCTACCCTGGTCTGTATCGTGCTGGCGGGTGTGGTTGGCAGCAAGATTGCCAGCGAGCTGGGGAATATGCGGGTCAGCGAGCAGATCGATGCGTTGGAGATCATGGGTATCAATACCAAATGCTATCTGATCATGCCGAAGCTGCTGGCTTCGTTGTTGGTGATCCCAATGCTGGTGGTGATCTCGGCGGTCTTGGGGATATTGGGGGGGCGGCTGGCGGGGACGCTGACGGGGATCCTGTCGGGAGCTGCGTTCGATAAGGGTTTGCACCAGTTTTTTAAGCCATATAATGTGTTTTTTGCGATGGCGAAGAGCTATACGTTTGCCTTTATTATTTCCAGTATTCCGGCTTATTATGGGTACAATGTGCAGGGGGGTGCGCTGGAGATCGGGCGGGCGAGTACGAAGGCGGTGGTGGTTAGTTGTGTGTTGGTGCTTTTTGCGGACTATCTCCTTTCGGCGCTTCTGCTGTAAGCCCCACGGGGACTGGCGCGTCGAAAGGAGATAAAAGACATTGGCCCCGGTATAGGCTAAGTTAGTACCCGAGTAAAACGAAGGGTACGAGCGAGGGAAGGCGAGGGACGAAGCCTTTCCGAAGCTCTGTAGCGGAGAGGGGGAAAGAGGGATGAATGGAATTGATGCCGATGAACGGAGCGTCGCAACGATGTTGAGAAGAGATAAAAAGATGATTCAATAAATATGATCGAAATCAGAAATATTAAAAAGGGGTTTGGGGACAAGACGGTGATCGATGATGTCAGCGCCGTTTTTGAGACGGGGAAATGCAACCTGATCATCGGGACGAGCGGGAGCGGGAAGACGGTGTTGATGAAATGCCTGGTGGGGTTGTTCGAACCGGACAGCGGCGATATCGCTTATGACGGGAAGAATTTTTCCGAGATGGGTGAGGAGCACCGGAAAGAATTGCGTCAGAGTATCGGGATGTTATTTCAGGGATCGGCCCTGTTCGATAGCATGACGGTGGAGCAGAATGTGATGTTTCCCCTCGACATGTTCACCAAAAGTACCTTGGGGGAAAAGATGAAGCGGGTAGATGAGGTGTTGGACCGGGTGAACCTGGTAGATGCGCACAAGAAATTCCCTGCGGAGATCTCGGGGGGGATGAAAAAAAGGGTTGGCATTGCGCGGGCGATCGTGTTAAATCCAAGATATCTTTTTTGTGATGAGCCCAATTCCGGGCTTGACCCGCAGACATCGCTGCTGATCGACAAACTGATCAAGGAGATCACGCTCGAATACAATATTACTACGGTGGTGAATACGCATGACATGAACAGTGTGATGGAAATCGGCGATCATATTATGTATATGTATCAAGGGATAAAAGAGTGGGAGGGCAGTAATAAGGAAATTATTTTTAGCAAGAACAAACTGTTGAATGATTTTATTTTCGCTTCCGAATTCCTGAGGGATGCCAAGGATATGCGGATGCTGGAGGTGAAGGGAAAGATCGACAACAACCGGGATATGGATGAATTATTAAAATGAGGCATTTTCACCCTATATTTGCCCTCCGAAAGGGAGGAAAATCCATCGGGTTCAGAAGGAAGATCTCAAATCTATTTTCATGGCAATCTTAGTTAACAAGCAGTCCAAAATCATTGTACAGGGCTTTACCGGAACAGAAGGTAGTTTTCATGCGACACAGATGATCGAATACGGCACCCAGGTGGTGGGCGGTGTAACCCCGGGAAAGGGGGGCGCTACGCATCTGGAAAGGCCGGTGTTCAATACGGTAGCCGATGCTGTCAGGGCGACGGGGGCCAATGTGTCGATCATCTTCGTTCCGCCGGCTTTTGCTGCGGATGCGATCATGGAAGCGACCGAAGCCGGGATCGCGCTGGTGATCTGTATCACGGAGGGTATACCCGTACAGGACATGGTGAAGGCAAAAAATTATCTTAAGGGGACCAATACAAGGCTGATCGGGCCCAATTGTCCGGGTGTGATCACGGCGGGCGAGTGCAAGGTCGGCATAATGCCGGGCTTTGTTTTTAAACCGGGGAAGATCGGGATCGTGTCAAAGTCGGGGACGCTGACGTATGAGGCGGCCGACCAGGTTGCCAAGGCGGGATTGGGAATATCCACGGCGGTCGGGATCGGCGGCGATCCGATCATCGGGACTCCTACCAGGGAGGCGGTGGAATTGCTGATGAATGACCCGGGTACGGAAGGTATCGTAATGATCGGGGAGATTGGCGGTAATATGGAAGCGGAAGCGGCCCGGTGGATCAAGGAGAATAACCGGAAGCCGGTGGTTGGGTTTATCGCCGGGCAGACGGCGCCTCCCGGCCGGCGGATGGGTCATGCGGGGGCCATTGTCGGCGGTGCGGATGATACGGCGGCTGCCAAGATGAAGATCATGGCGGAGTGTGGGATCACTGTCGTGCAGAGCCCGGCGGATATCGGGGCCACGATGGCGAAGGTGTTGAAGAAATAATTTCAGGTTGATGATAATAGTAAGGCCGTCCCCGGTTAAAGGGACGGCCTTTTCATTGAGGGCCTTATATGTAGTGTTGGGGGTTTCGCGTTTGGCGATCGGGTTTACCAGTGACGGCGGTCGCGGTTGAGGTCACGGCGATCGTGATAGAGATCGTGGCGGTCGCGCTGGGCGGCGAAGAAGTGACCATCCCGGCGGTCGCGGCCGAGGTCGCGGCGGTCGTGACGAATATCCACCCGGTCATACCGGATATCCCGGCGGTCGCGGGTGAGGGGACCCTGGGCCTGGGTAGCAACGGCGGCGAAGAGAAGGCCTACTGTGAATAATATGGTAAATTTCGTTTTCATAAATCTAGTTTTAAGTTGTTGTGAGCTTAAAATTGAGCTCGTATATAGGATAGCGGGGGGAAGGAACTGTTTAAGGGAGGCGCGTTATACATAAGTTAAAACGACGGGCGGCTGTGTAAACCATTCACCGCCTGCATCATTAAAGGAATAGACACCAGTTAAAAAAGTAATTTTAAAAAAGATTTCTCCCATGGCCTTGAAAAGGATGCTCGCTACCGCCTGTCTTTGCCTGTCGATGGCATTCTTGCATGCGCAGGACAAGACGAACGAATATGATGCCGGATGGAAGGTTGTAGATTCGCTGTTGGATAAATCCGGGCTGCCCGAGTCCGCGCTTACCATCATCAATAAGATCTATGCCCGGGCCAGACAGGAGCATAACGATCCCCAGGAAATCAGGGCACTGATCTACCGGATCTTTGTGGAGAACCAAAAAAGGGAAAATGATGATACATCGGCTATCAAAGAGTTGGAGACAGCGGTTGCCGGAGCTGCGCAGCCCTCCCGGTCGATCCTGCAGACCCTGCTGGCCGATGAGTATCTGTATTATTTTCAGCGCAATCGTTGGAATATCTATAACCGGACAACCACCGTCCATTTTGTAAAGAGTGATATCGCTACGTGGTCGACCGGTGATTTTGGCCAGAAGATCAGTGAGCTGTACCGGGCCTCGCTGCAGGACGAGAAATTGCTGGAGCGGACAGGCCTGGAGAATTATGGGCCAATCATTATAAAAGGCAATGTGCGTAATTTTCGACCGACCCTGTTTGATCTGCTGGCGCATGAGGCGTTGGATTATTTTATGAGCGCCGAGACAGAGATCAACCAGCCGGCCAATGTATTCGAGTTGGACGACCCTGCTGCCTTTGGCGACGCAGTGGCATTTGCCGCTCATCTATTCGGCGGCGGCGATACAGCTTCATCAAAGTATAAGGCATTGCAGTTATTCCAGCGGCTGATCAGGCTCCACATGGATGATGCAAAGCCTGATGCACTGATCGATATAGATATCGCCCGGCTGCGTTTTGCCTGGTCCAATACTGTCAATGACCAAAAGGAATCGTTATTCCGGCAGGCGCTGGCGAGGATCACCGGGAAGTATGGTGACCTGCCGGTCGCGGCCCAGGCCTGGTACCTGCAAGCGGAGCAGGATAACCGGCTGGCCGATGATGCGCAGGCGTCGGGCGATACGGCTTTGCTGAGAGGCAAAGTGTCGGCCGTCGCTATCTGTCAACGCATATTGGCCCTGAAAGACAGCAGTGAAGGTCAAACGAACTGCCGCGACCTTTTGCAATCCCTGTTGAAAAAGCAACTGACCGTGGAGATGGAGAAAGTCAACCTGCCGGGGAAGCCGATGCGCGCGTTAGTCAGCTGGCGCAATTTCTCCAGGCTGCAACTGCGACTGATCCGCCTGGATCGTGCGGCAAAGGAACCCGACAACATAGAAAATTGGGATTCTTCGTATTGGAAAAGGATGCTGAGCTTGCCGGTGTACAAGTCATTCTCCCAGGATCTTCCTACGATGGAAGACTACCGGACGCACAGCGCGGAGATTGCTATCGCGTCATTGCCGACGGGCGCCTATGCGCTGGTTAGCAGCACCGGAACCGGATGGGACAAGCGGCAAGATGTTATGACTGTTCAATATTTTTATGTTTCTTCCATTGCTTTTATAAGTACGGGCGAGAACTTCTTTGTTTTGAACCGGGAAAGCGGCCAGCCAATCGGCGGCGCGGCTATACAGGTCTGGAATTCGGTTCACAACGGGAGGGCCGACTCCTACCGGCTGACGAAGGCGGAGACGTTTCAAACCGACGGACACGGCTATCTCAGCTTAAAGAAGGCAAAAGTCCGGCGTAGTCAAAATACGCAATACCTGGAGATCAGTGCAGGAGCAGACTACCTGTTCATGACGGATCAGGGATTACTGTATTTTCCTGATGAATCAGAAGAAAACAGGTCCGATAAAGAAAGCTATGAGCGGCAGCACGCCAAGGCTTACCTTTTCCTGGACCGGTCCATCTACCGGCCTGGCCAGACCGTTTATTTCAAGGGGATCGTGGTGACCGAGGATTATCAAACTCATCAACCGAAGGTATGTCCGGCAAAAATGACTAAGCTGATCTTGTATAATGCCAATGGTGAGAAAACGGACTCGCTCGACCTGGCCACGAACGAATTCGGGTCGTATCACGGGAGCTTTCGGCTGCCGGTGCACCAGCTGAACGGTGCATTCACGATCGCCGACGAGTCTACCGGGAACGAGTATTTCTCCCGGAAGTCATTTTCGGTGGAGGAATACAAGCGGCCTGCTTTTTTTGTAGAATATGACAAGCCAAAGGACAGCTACCGGCTTGGGGACAGTATCAGGGTAACGGGAAATGCCAGGGCCTATGCCGGCAATGACCTGGACGGTGCAATGGTGAAATACCGGATCGTGAGGCAGGTGAGTTACCGGCACCCCTGGTGGTTCTGGCGGGGTGGTATGCCTGGCACTAACAGCAGGGAAATCGCTCACGGTGTAGTGAAGACAGATGCGCGGGGCGCTTTCCATCTCGTCTTTGCAGCCATACCGGACCGTAGCGTCAGTCCATCGTCCGACCCGCGGTTCGCATACGAGGTGACGGCCGATGTGACCGATGTCAATGGTGAGACGCGCAGCGGAACTACGCGGGTCGTTGCCGGGTATACGGCGATCGACCTATCGATCGCGCTGCCGGATGGGGACCGGCTACCAGCGGACAGCCTGCGACGCTTGTCTGTCAGCGCGACCAATCTTTCGGGAGTAGGTGTGCCGTGCACCGTGCATGCGAGTATATATCCCCTGCGATCGCCGGACAGGCTGATCAGAGAACGGTTATGGCAGTCGCCGGATAGTTGGGTCATCCCCGAAGCAGTCTTCCTCGACTCTTTTCCGCATGATGAATATCGGGAAGAGACAAGGAAAGAAATTTGGCCGCGCGGGCCGCTGGCATGGAAAACCAGGGATTCGACAGCTTCGGGCACGGTGGGGTTGACAGTTCCGGCAGGCCAATTGTCGCCGGGCTGGTATGTGATCGAGGCGGTTACGACAGATCAATATGGTCATGATGTAAAGGACCTGCATTATGTCGAATTGTATGACGGGACGACGGGAAGGCCGGGAAGACCTGAATATGATTGGGTGGGGGACCAGCACCGGGTTGCGCAGCCGGGTGAGCCGGTGGCCGTCCGGGCGGGCAGCTCCGCTGCGGATGTGTATGTTATCAGAATGCTCGACCGCGATAGGATGGGTAAGGTCGTTAAATCCGAAACGGGAGATGTGGGGGCATTCGGATTTCTTACGTTGAACCGGGAAAAGCGGGATACCAGCTGGAGGATTACGGACGCCGATCGCGGCGGTTTTGGGATCATCGACGCCTTTGTCAAAGACAACCGGCTATTTACCCATCAGACCGTCATTCAAGTTCCGTGGTCCAATAAGGAGTTACAGATCCGTTATACGACTTACCGGGATAAGACCCTGCCGGGCAGTGAGGAAAAATGGGCGGTGACGATTAGCGGCGACAAACAGGAGCCTGCGGCGGCGGAGGTGCTGACGTCGATGTACGATGCGTCGCTGGATCAATTCGTGCCGCAGGGGTGGATGGCGCCGGATTTGTATCCACTGTTTACGGGAGGGGAATATTGGCGGGAGTCGAACAATTTTTATTCCGTCCAGTCACAGGAGAGAATAACTGATGAAGAACAGTGGCCGGCCTATAGCAAGAAATATGACCGGTTGCTTTCGCCGGGTGCCAGGCTGGCTATAGTAAGCAAAAAATACAAGATGATGTTTACCCCGCCCAGGATACTTGCGAACTCGCGGTACAAAGATGCAGACGTGGATTTTAATATGGTTCGAGACCAGCGGGCCCTGGTGAATGGTCGCGTGTCTAATAATGCCGACAAGCAAGCGAAGTTTGAAAGCTTCGACGTCGCCGATTCGACTGTTATGACAATAGATGGTGAGGCAGCCGGCAAGAAACCCCCAGATAATTCGGAGGGGGCGGCACAGCAGCGGGTGCAGATCCGGAAGAATTTCAACGAGACGGCCTTCTTTTTTCCGGATCTGCGGACGGACAGCACGGGCGGGGTCAGCTTTTCCTTTACGATGCCCGAGTCGCTGACGCAGTGGAAGTGGATGACGCTGGCGCATACCCGCGATCTGGCTTTTGGGTATTCGGAAAAGACCATCGTTACGCAAAAGCAACTGATGGTGCAGCCGAACATCCCGCGGTTTCTGCGGGAAGGGGATAAAATAAACCCGAGCGTCAAGGTGGTCAATCTCACCGATTCGGAGATGACGGGGCAGATGGGGCTGGCGCTGACCGATCCGACTACCGGGGAGACGGCCGATGGCTGGTTTGTCAACCGGCAGCCGAATCAATACTTTACTGTGCCGGCTCGGGGGAGTGAGGTGGTCGAGTTCCCGTTGGATATTCCCTTTCAGTATAACCGGCCCCTCACCTATCGGATCGTTGCGCAGGCGGGTAATTATAGCGATGGGGAGGAGGCTACCCTGCCGGTGGTCAGCAACCGGATGCTGGTGACCGAGACGTTGCCGTTGAATATGCCGGGTGATGGGGTGCGGCAGTTCCGGTTTGAAAAATTGTTGCAAAGCGGCAGCAGCGAGACGTTGAGCCATCATTCCCTGACAGTGGAGTTTACGGCCAATCCGGCCTGGTATGCCGTACAGGCATTGCCCTACCTGATGGAATATCCGCATGAATGTGCGGAACAGCTGTTCGATCGCCTCTATGCCAATGCGCTGGCGAGTAAGATCGTGAACAGTTCGCCGCGCATCGCGCAGATTTTTGCGAGGTGGCGGCTGGCGGACACCGCAGCATTGTTGAGCAATTTAGAGAAGAACCAGGAGCTGAAGTCGGTTTTGCTGGAGGAGACGCCCTGGGTGTTGCAGGGTAAGACGGAGTCGCAGCAGAAAAAGAATATTGCTTTGTTGTTCGATATGACCCGGATGAGCGGCGAGCTGGAATCGGCGATGGGGCGGCTTCGTGAGCTACAGGCACCGGATGGGGGCTTTGCGTGGTTTGAGGGCGGC
>Ga0207033_1231_pt1 | contig 10423 bp, 11 predicted proteins | sample Alteio_BWMinCont_35_FD_153262 | JGI IMG/M metagenome (GOLD analysis project Ga0207033, IMG submission 153262) | Enriched cells from forest soil in Barre Woods Harvard Forest LTER site, Petersham, Massachusetts, United States -... | ecosystem: Environmental > Terrestrial > Soil > Temperate forest >... | reverse complement strand
GCGTTATAACATCAGGTACGCCGCCTTCCGAGCCATAGCCGGTCTGAATGGTTACTTTATGGTCGTCAAGAGCCACCAAAACTACTATGCCATTGTTTTTACCTTTTTGCCCTATGCCCCAGGCACGGCCAAGTTTTTGGCCATAGTCGTTAATGTCATATGTACCGACCGATTTAATGATCACTACCGCTATTTGGGTCGAAGTGGAATCATCAAAGGCAACTAATTTATTTTCAAGCAACTGTACGTCGGCTGGCGAAACGGTATTGGTAAAATCGGTAACCAACGCGTTTGACTTCGGCGGTAATTGCTGTGAAAAAGCTATAAAGCCAACCAGCAGCAGGGTAAAGAGTATTGTGAGTTTTTTGAACATGATCGTGTGTTTAATCGCCATCCATAAAGGCTATATCATCAGATAATTCATTGCTGTCATCAGCTTTATGCGGGAAATATTTTTGCAGGTGGTCGCCTGTTATCTCAAGGCCGGTAACAATACCTTCAACCAGGTCGCCAAGCTTAAAATGCTGCAGCATATCGTCCTTAGTATCATCCCAAAAAGTAGCCGGTACCACTTTGTTTATACCTGCATCACCAATAATAGCGAACTTACGGTCAACAGTAGCAACATAAATCAGTACCCCGTTGCGCAGCCTGGTTTTATGCATGTCCAGTTGGTGGAAATATTTGGCAGCGCGGTCAAGCACGTTTTCGCTGCAGGTTTTTTCAATACAAACCCTTATCTGCCCCGAAGTATGCTTTTCGGCATCCTCAATCGCGGTGCGGATACGCTGTTGTTCCTCGTCGTTAAATATTGCCATTTTTTATGGTTGAATTAGTGAATTATTGAATTAGTGATTTAAAGCAAGTGTGAGTTAGTGAATTAGTGATTTTTTGCATTCTGTTAAAATAATTCACTAATTCACTAACTCACTAATTCACTAATTAAAACGAAACTTTCGGTGCGTTCTGTGCTGCGGCATCTGCTGCAAAGCTGCCTTTTTCGCTAAACCCGAAAAGCTTAGCGGTAATAACAGCCGGAAAGGAACGGATAGTAGTGTTATAGTCCTGTACGGCGCTGTTAAAATCCATTCGGGCCACGCTGATGCGATTTTCAGTACCCTCAAGCGAAGCTTGCAGATCGCTGAAATTTTGGTTAGCCTTTAAGTCTGGATACCGTTCTGATGCCACTAATAAACGACTTAAAGCTGTGCTTAACTGGCCTTGTGCGGCCTGGTATTTTTGTATGGTTTCGGGGTTAAGTTTGGTAGGATCAACCTGGATAGAAGTAGCCCTTGCACGGGCGTCGGTAACTTCAACCAATGTGCTTTTTTCAAAATTGGCAACACCTTTTACAGTTGCCACAAGATTAGGGATAAGGTCGCTGCGGCGCTGGTATTGCGATTGCACCGCACCCCATTTTGCCTTTACAGCTTCTTCTTTTGATACCATGCCATTATAGCTGCACCCGCCGATGAGGCAAATAAAGACAATAACCGCTAATACTATTAATAAATTTTTCATCTGTTTATTCTTTTTAGATTTAAGTCCTGATACTATTAGGATGTGAATTTACAATTTAGATGGCAAAACCCATACCGTTGTTACAATTGGTTGTTTATTATGCCATTATGGCAATGATTTGATTTCGGATTTCGGATTTTCGATTTCGGATTTTCGATTTTTCACGGTTTTTTTTCAACGGTGTTCACCAGGGCTACGCCGTTTCGGATTTAATTACTATTTGTCTTAACCGATGGCGTCTTTGTAAATGTAGTTAAAATTTGTATGAACTAAGATCGGGAGGATTTTATGAATGATTTATTTTCTTGACGATACAATTAAGCAACCCCGGTCATCTTTATCGCCAAATCAAATCTTTTTTACTTTCGGACTTTCCGGACTTTCGGACTTCCCGACTCTCCTTTAACACTTTTTCACATTTTCTCTCAAATACTATCTTTAAATTTACCGGCGGACAAATTATAATGCGCCATAGCTATCCCATATTGTTATTATTAGTATTGTTTTGCCTTGCCATAAAGGTATCGGGGCAACCGGTATTTATATTAAAGGGCGTGATCTCAAAACATCTTAGTACCGAAAGAGTGGCACAGGTACTAATAAAAAATTTAAGGAGCAGCGATATTATCGAGAGTGACGATCTTGGCTGGTTCTCCATTAAAGTAGCTATTGGCGACACTTTGCTTTTCACAAAAAACGATTATACTCCCCAAAAAATCGTTATTAAAAATACCGGCGATTTACCTGTATCAATGCAACCGGTAATTAAACTTGATGAGGTTGTTATAAAAGGCCAAACCAAACGCCAGGAATTGAGTGATATTATGAGCGATTACCGGAAACAAGGAATCTATTACGATGGTAAGCCACCGGTATTAGCTGCTATATTTCATCCATTAACCGGGATTTATGAATTGTTAGGTGCCGGGCCGGGCCGGGCAAGACGGTTTGCAGCCTTTTCGAAAAGAGAGGAAGAAAATACCGAGGTTGACAGAAGGTATAACTTAGCGCTGGTAATGCGGGTTACCCATACAGCAGACAGCGCCGCCAAAAAATTTATGGAATATTATACGCCATCTTTTGACGACATGAAAGAATGGAACGATTATGAATTGATAAAACATATCAAATCGTCCTATAATTTTTATGAAAAAAGTCCCGACAAGGAAAAATTAAACGCGCCTCCCCTGGTAAAACCGGGAACAAAGGAAAATCCTTAAATAATTTCGGATTTCGGATGTTCGATTTCGGATTTATTTTTTTTAGAAGAGTAATCTTGGCCCGTGGTTGATTGAAATATATCGGCGGACTATGGTAAAATTTGTTCAGAGAAATGCAACTGCGTTCCAGCTTAAATTCCGAAATCGAAATTCCGACTTCCGAAATCCTTCAGATCCCCAATGACTCACAGGCTTTTTCAGCCGCAAGTTTTTCAGCATTCTTTTTGCTGAATTCTTTACCCATCCCCATTACTTCGCCGTCAATAGTAGCCTGGACAGTAAATAGTTTGGTGTTTTCGCCGTCCTCGTTGCTTATAAGGTCAAACGCAATGTCTTTACTATGGCGCTGGCACCACTCAATTAACTTGCTTTTAAAATTAGTTTCTGTTTGCTCGAGGGTATGAATGTCAATATGCGATTTGATGATATGGTTCACCAGGAAGCTGCGGGTAAAATCATAGCCTTTATCAAGATAAATGGCCCCTATCAATGCTTCAAAAGCGTCACCAAGCAATGAACCTTGCCTTGATGAGTTGAGCATCCGGTTATCGTACTCTATCAACTTGTCAAAACCAAGCTTCCGTGCCAGTTGGTTAAGGTTTACGCGGCTTACAATTTTCGAACGAAGTTCGGTTAAAAAACCTTCGTCCTCATAAGGGTATAATTTAAAAAGGACTTCGGCCACAACGCTGCCCAACACAGCATCGCCTAAAAATTCAAGGCGCTCATTGCTGTTTTTAACCCCTTTTTTAACATTTTGCGCAACAGACTTGTGCCGGAACGCCATTCGGTATAACGATAAATTACCCGGTACAAAACCGAGTAAATTTTTTAAAACCTTGACGTGTTTTCTGTTAGGAGAGAGGTATAACTTGTAAAAACGACTTATAGGCATCCAATTTAATTAATCTTCGTATTTTTTAAATATCACTGAAGCATTATGGCCGCCAAAACCAAAGCCATTGCTCTGCGCTACCTTTACTATCCGTTTCTGGGCCTTATTAAATGTGAAATTTATTTTAGGGTCAAATGCCGGGTCATCAGTAAAGTGATTAATTGTTGGCGGTACAATATCATTTTTTAAAGCCAAAATAGCTGCGATGGCTTCAACTGCCCCGGCGGCGCCCAATAAGTGGCCGGTCATTGATTTGGTTGAACTGATATTTGTACGATAAATACTATCACCGAAAACATCCCGGATAGCTTTAACTTCCTGCGGATCGCCGATAGGCGTTGAAGTGCCGTGAACGTTCACATAATCAATGTCTGCGGGTGTTAGCCCTGCATCCTGCAGTGCGGCTTTCATTACCAATGCTGCACCAAGCCCTTCGGGATGAGGGGCTGTCATGTGATATGCATCCGCGCTCATGCCGCCGCCTATCATTTCGGCATAAATTTTAGCGCCGCGCCGTTTTGCATGCTCCAGTTCTTCTAAAATTATAGTACCGGCGCCTTCACCTGCTACAAAACCATCACGGTCAAGGTCAAACGGCCGCGAGGCAGTTGCAGGATCGTCATTGCGTGTTGATAATGCATGCATGGCATTAAACCCGCCTATACCTGCTTCGTTAATGATCGCTTCTGATCCCCCGCTTATAAACATATTAGCTTTACCCAGGCGGATGTAGTTAAATGAATCGATAAGGGAATTATTGGATGAGGCACATGCTGAAACCGTCGAAAAATTTGGCCCGCGCAACCCATATTTGATAGAGATATGGCCTGGGGCAATGTCGGCGATCATCTTAGGAATAAAGAATGGGTTGAACCGGGGCGAACCATCGCCTCTGGCAAAATTCATCACCTCGTCAAGGAATGTTTTTAAACCGCCGATACCCGATCCCCAGATAACGCCAATCCTGCTGGTGTCTAACTTGTCAAAGTCTAATCCTGCATCCTTTACAGCTTCTTCTGTCGAAAACAAGGCATACTGAACAAATGGGTCCAGTTTCCTTGCATCCTTTCTACCTAAAAAAGCATCCGCATCAAAGTTTTTTACTTCGCATGCGAATTTAGTTTTGAACTTTTCGGTATCAAAACTTTTAATTAAGGCAGCGCCACTCACCCCATTGATCAAAGATTCCCAATATTCAGGAACGCTGTTGCCAATTGGAGTAAGTGCTCCAAGCCCGCTTACTACAACTCTTTTAAACTCCATTTAGTAATGTTAGGGAGTTTTATTTAACGTTTTTTTCAAGATAAGCCACAGCCTGGCCGACAGTACCGATAGTTTCGGCCTGGTCATCAGGAATAGCTACGTTAAATTCCTTTTCAAACTCCATGATTAATTCCACGGTGTCCAACGAGTCAGCACCAAGATCATTGGTGAAGCTAGCTTCGGGTGTTACTTCACTTTCGTCAACACCTAATTTTTCTACGATAATAGCTTTTACTCTTGAAGCGATATCAGACATAGTTTTATAGTTTAATGATTAATAAAAATTTTGTGCAAAGAAAAATAAATTCTGTCAAATATCAAATCTAAAAACTTTTGTATAATCTGCAACAAAATTTTATTGAAAGAGTTTCGATTTGTATTTTTACTGGCGCAAAAGTAATGATTTTGAACAGGAAATTTTTAAAGTTTGAGATCGATCTTGATTTTGTTCTCATTGCAGTAACAACTTCGCTGAAAGATTACCGTATTTGTTACCTTATCAACAAGTTTTTAAACTTTAATTTTATAAAAACCCCCGATCTGCCGGTTGATATTCATCCCGGAGTGGGGCCTGTTTTGTTCTCAAAATACCATTATAACTGGGAAACTACTGAAACCGACTTCTATTTTATTGCCAATAAAGGCTCTGACGGCTACCTTGTCCCCGAAATGCGAAAGGCAGATTATTTTTTATTAATAAGAAATTATATTGATGAGAATGACCTCGATAACCTTATTTCGGCCTTAAATAAGATACCTGAAATTGTTGCTGCAGTAAAGATTGATCCGAAAAAAATAAAATCACGTGAAAATCTCTTATTTTAGCGCAAATTTTTGAAGTGTCATCGTTACACTATTGCAGCCAAAATAAGCCTGTTTTAACCAAAAAAATATGAAATTAAATTATAACCGAACTAAAATTGTTGCCACAATGGGGCCCGCATCGGCAAAAAAAGATGTTTTGTTAGCCATGATACAGGCCGGCGTTAACATTTGCCGCCTTAATTTTTCGCATGGAAAAGCACAAGACCATAAGGCAGTAATTGATACAATACGCGAAATTAATGATCAATATAAAACCAATGTAGGTATATTGGCCGACCTTCAAGGACCTAAGATCCGTATCGGGCTGGTAAAAGACGGCGGTATCCACTTGGTTAACGGCACAAGAATAAATATCACAACCCACGAGTTAATTGGTGATGATAACCAAATATATATCACTTACGATACTTTTCCGCAGGATGTACAACCCAATGAAATTATATTACTGGATGACGGAAAGATACAGATGAAGGTTATTGAAACCAACCGGAAGGACACTGTAGTTTGCGAAGTGATGCATGGTGGTATTTTAACTTCGCGCAAGGGAGTTAATCTGCCAAATACCAAAGTATCCATCCCAAGTTTAACTGAAGAAGACCTGGAAAACCTTCAGCTTGCGTTAGAATGGGACGTAGATTGGATAGGCCTGTCTTTTGTTCGCACCGGCGAAGACATCATGGAATTGAAAAAGATAATTGCTGAAAGCGGCAAAGCTGCTAAAGTAATTGCCAAAGTTGAAAAGCCGGAAGCCATTGATAATATCGACGAAATTATAGCCGCAACAGATGGAGTTATGGTTGCCCGTGGCGACCTTGGTGTTGAAATGCCATTGGAAGAAGTGCCGCTTTTACAAAAAATGATAGCACGCAAATGCCGCGAAGCTTCAAAGCCGGTAATTGTAGCTACCCAGATGCTGGAATCAATGATCACTACGCCGCGCCCGACCCGTGCCGAGGTTAACGATGTTGCCAACTCTGTACTTGATGGCGCCGATGCAGTTATGCTTAGCGGAGAAACATCAGTTGGCGAATTCCCTGTTATTGTTATTGAAACAATGGCCAAAATTGTGCGCAATGTTGAAGAACTGGGTTACCCATATAATACAAATAAAGAAGCAAATTCTGACATAACATCGCCTGATTATTTAAGCGACGCTGTATGCGGTTCGGCGGTTTACCTGGCTGAACACACCAATGCGGTGGGTATTGTTTCTATGACCAGATCAGGCTATACAGCCTTCGAAATATCGAGCTACAGGCCCAAGGCAGGTACTTATATCTTCACAGCAAATAAGCACCTGTTAAACGCATTAAGTCTTGTTTGGGGCGTACGCACATTTTATTACGATCAGTTGGAAAGCACCGATAAAACCATTAGTGATGTAAACAACATCCTTAAAGCAGCAAACCTTGTACAGGAAGGCGATGTGGTGATCAATACTGCCGCAGTGCCGATTGTTAAACAGGGAAAAACGAATATGCTTAAGGTTACGGTGATTGAGTAAGTTAGTTACCACGAATCTACCAATGTATTAATTTAACTCTGGCGAGGCTTTTTGTTGGGTTTGGCGTTAATTCGTATTACGATGATAACCGGAAATAATATTGATAGCGTTACCAAACCGGGCTGTTGGAAGTTTTTTATCTTAATAAATAGAAGACAAATCCATATTTAATAAATGATAAAATGGGAACACCTGACAAAAAAGGATAGATAACGTATAAATCGCTTGCTCATTTACAGCCCACCTTTGCCGTTATATAACCTAACAGGGCCATCCAAAGAAACCTTTAAAACGGTAACATATTTGTCTTGAACGCCTTTAGGTATGTCGATATAGACAAGGCCGGGCACCTTGCTCCATGATATTTCCCCGACAATATTATAGCTCAAATGGGCACCGTTGCCCAATACTGTTATATCATTGATTTTATTCAATAATCCCTTTAGCGTTACACTGCCGCTGATATCACCCTGCAGGAATAAATACAATACTGATGAATCTTTTGAAAGCGTAGTCGGACCGTAAAAATGCCCCTGGGGTATTCCGGCAACTGTATTAAATACTGCCTCCCCGTTTCTCCTATTCCATCCACCGAGTTCTTTTAGCAAGTTTATTTCTTGATCAGGTATGGTGCCGTCTGCCCGGGGGCCAATATCCAGTAATAGATTGCCACCGTTTGAAATCGCATCAGTAAAAATAGTGATAACTTGATAGGGTGTCTTCCACTGCGTATCATCAGGATGATATCCCCAGTTATTATTCGCGGTCATACATAGCTCCCACCAGTTGAAAGCAGGACGTGACACCGGGAAGTTTTGTTCCGGCGTTTCGTAATCGCCATATCCCTGGAGCCTGCCGTTAATGATGGCGTTTTTATTATTCGTTAAAATAATATCCCGCGCTTTAGCAGACTCCCATTCTTCGGCACTGTGCTCCCAATCACCGTCAAACCACCATAGATCAGGTTTGAACTTCTGGCCTATCTCCCTGATCTGGGATTGAAAGAATGACCGGAACTTATTCCATCGATCATAATCATCGCGAACGCCATATCTGGAGCTATCTTTTAAAAACCCTGTATAATCGCGGTTTGACCAATCTATCAGGGAGAAGTAGGCGCCACATTTGATATTTCTTTCTCTCAATGCGTCAAATAAAGGCTTGATCATATCCCGACGGGCTGGGGTGGACTTTACGACATTCAGACTATCGACCTGAGAATCATACATGGCCACACCGTCATGGTGTTTAGTTGTAATAACGGCGTATCGCGCTCCACTTTCTTTAATCAGGTCTGCCCAGTATTCAGGATCATATTTTTTGAGCGTAAAACCCTGGAGCTGCTTCATGTAATCAACATAGCTGATCTTTTTGTTGTAAAAACTCCAGGATTCGTCAACACCGTTAACAGCATAGATACCTTCGTGAATAAATATACCAAGTTTTGCATCCGCGAACCATTGCATTTTATCCTTAATGCTTGCCGGATCAATCAGCGATTGCGCCTGGCAAAATGTGGAAAGGAGCCATAGGACAATGGCCGGCAGAAGGCCTTTTCCAGAGCTTAACAGCCGACCCGGGGTTAATGATGAATGGATCATATAGTGTTTAATTAATTATTTATTTCTATCGTTCCCTTTTTATTCAAAGCCTTAAACTACAGTTCTATTTTTGGAGGTTCTTCCCCGCCCTCAGACATATTATCATTGACTTTATCAGTGGAGTTATTTGAATTCATGTTATTTATCATAATGTATGCATATATTATTGTAAACAAAAACAAACCCTATTGAGGAAACATTCTTCGCGCTAAGAGTAATTGTTTTATAGGGTATAATTATGTACAAACATATAGGCATTTTTTACTAATCCAAATAAATGGAAAAAAAATATTTTTCGCTATGATATAGATAATTGCACTATATTTATGTACAAACAAATAGCTGTTTTATTTTTTTTTATACTTGCAGATTCTTATCCAAAATAAATGAAATACTCAATCGATCACAAAAGCCCAATTCCACTGCATGTACAGGCCGAAGCGCTTTTACGGAAATTAATTGAAGCTGAAGAATATCAAAATGGAAAGACCATTCCTAACGAAGTTGAATTAGCAAAACAATTAGCCATATCGCGCACAACTTTAAGGCAAGCCATTAACAAATTAGTGTTTGAAGGGCTTTTAGTCCGTAAAAAAAGGTTCGGGACCAAAGTTGCAAATGGAGCAGTCAGTTCCCGGTCCAATAACTGGTTAAGCTTTTCGCAGGAAATGAAATTGAGAGGCATTACCATAAAGAGTTTCGAACTTCATGTTACCTGGGTGTATCCGGACGAAACCCTCGCAAATTTCTTTGAAATAAAGACTGATCGTAAAATATTGAAAATGGAAAGGGTCAGGGGGAAACCTCATGAACCATTCGTTTACTTCGTTTCTTATTTTCATCCGCGTGTGGGCCTAACCGGTGATGAGGATTTTAAAAGACCCTTGTACGAAATATTGGAAAACGACTACTCCACAATTGCGACCTTATCAAAGGAAGAGATAACTGCTATAGCCGCTGATCAATTTATTGCCGATAAACTTAAGATGGAAGTTGGCAGTCCTGTTCTGTTCAGAAAGCGATTGGTCTTCGACCAGGCAGACCGGCAAATCGAATACAACCTTGGATATTACAAAGGTGATAGTTTTGTATACACCGTAGAAAGCTCACGTTAAGTAAATCAGGATCTTCGCACTTTTATCGAAATTTTTCAGGATATTTTTATTTGACAAAATAAGTTGTTTTATTTGTTGATGCGCGTACTTTTTCAGCACGCGTTCGCGGATTAACCCCTCTCTTTTTGTCGGTAACTCCTCAACATAAACCAATATCCAGGGCAATTTTCGAGAAGTGTATTGGCACTCCCCGTTATTGTGCTGTACAAGCCTCTTTGGGGGGCTTTCTGAGAATCCCTTGTAATAGCTTCTATCTGCCTGGCTTTGAATAATATAAACAAAAAACCCATCTAACTAAAAAAGCCTCACTTTTATGTGAAGCTTTTTAGCGGAATGGACGGGACTCGAACCCGCGACCCCGTGCGTGACAGGCACGTATTCTAACCAGCTGAACTACCACTCCGGTTATCCAAAGTACTCCTTCGGATGGGATGGCAAATATACGCAGCATTTTCTATTACACAAGCTGTTTTTTAAAA
>Ga0207033_1230_pt1 | contig 10466 bp, 9 predicted proteins | sample Alteio_BWMinCont_35_FD_153262 | JGI IMG/M metagenome (GOLD analysis project Ga0207033, IMG submission 153262) | Enriched cells from forest soil in Barre Woods Harvard Forest LTER site, Petersham, Massachusetts, United States -... | ecosystem: Environmental > Terrestrial > Soil > Temperate forest >... | reverse complement strand
CGGAAGTTACCCGAATTTACGCATTTATGGTCCAAAAACCAGCGCCGTAACAGGCAGCCAGGTCCGTCGTTTGCGTGTAATGTCCATACCGGATCTCCAGCATATTCAAACCCGCGATTATACCCTTTGGCGGCGCGATCCGGATGCCGGCTCCGAAGGATTGGCTGGAAAAAGAACCAAGCGCATAGTTGCTGGTGTAATACTGATCCGAGGTCGTATGTTTTTCATAAGGGGCAAAATAATTCACCGCCTTCTGGACATAGTAACGGTAAAAAGGCGAAATGGAAATGAACGGAGTGATCTTGACCGGAACTTCGATACTGGCCGTATGCGAGACCATACCCCAGTTGTCCACGTAGAAGCGGTAATACATGCGCAGGATGATATTGTCGCCCAGGAAATAATTCAGCCGGAGGCCGATGGGTAGCTTGAAGCGCTGTGATGGCAGGTTTTCGATGGTGTCTTTCCCGGTATTCAAATATACGCGGTGAAAAGGCAGACCGAGATAGCCGCTCTGATAGACGAGGTCCATCGCGATGCTGCCCTGCATCCGCTGATTGATCACCTGTGCGAAGGAAAAGGAAGCCGTATAGGTATCCCTGGCCCTGGAAGGAATAACGGGTTTCGAATTTCCGCCCACGGGCTGGCCGTTGGCATAGGTCAGGGCCTGCGTGCGTCCGCTGGCGGTGGTGACATAGATGACGGTGGCCGTGGCGAGAACATTTTTGACGGAATCCACGGGGATGAATTCGGAAGGCAGGATCATTTTGATCCGGTCGAAATAGCCGTTCAGCTTGACGCTGAATTCGCCGTTGTGATGGTTCTTTTTCGACAAGGAAGTATTTAATCCGATGGAATGATAGTAATTGTGCTCGGCCGAATAATAGGCTCCCAGGCCGAATTCTGTTCCTTTTTTTCCATTTTCGATCGACCAGTCCAGTGTAGGGTAGATCCTCGTTCCATTGTTGCGGGCGTGTCCGTTGGAATCGACATAGGCCTGTGAGGCGGCGGTATGATAGTCGATGCCCAGCCCTGCCGACAGGGAATTTTTCCGGCCCTTCGGGTCCCAGCCGATGAATTTTATATCCAGCCCATTGGCCAGGTCGGTGACGTCGCCATTGCCTTTGTAGTCGGTGCGGCCGCCCATGACGGCGGATTTGTCCGCGGTTTGATCGTAATAGCTGGAGACGAGGTTGACTTCATCCAGCTTTAGTTTTTTTGATTTATAACCGCTGGAGTCGGTATTGGCGACTTGTGAAAAGGCGTGCAGCAGCATTAAATACATACCTACTACGGTAAGGCAGATCTTTCTCATGAGTTGGTTTTCGGTTGGAGGGTATCAATTGCAGCCGCAACCGCCTCCGGTCTTGCCGCCATTGGCGCCTGAGGAGCCTTCCCGGTAAGTCTGCGCGTTCAGCTCGGTCTTTTCGACTTTTCGGTTGGCGAGGATCATCTCGGAATCGTTGATCCTGCTCTTCTGGTATTCCTTTACGGGCGAGCAGGACGGGAAAAGAAAGGCACTCAGTGCGGTCAGTGTGGCCAGTGAGACGGTAAAAAACCTTGATTTTGTCATATTGTTGATTCTTGAATGTGTGGATAAGGTATATTCCAACCCAACCCCTGGTAAATTCTTTCAAAGGACCTTACGGTAGCATGGATATCGTGCTGCCCGATGTATTCGAGGTTATTCGCACGCATATTTTGGCGAAGATCGTCATTTTTCAGCATTTCGATGATACAACCCACCATGCATTCGATGTCACCGGCATCGAACAGCAGACCGTTGACCCTGTCCCGGATCAGTTCGCCCAGGGCCCCGGCCCGTGCGGCAATCACCGGCAGACCCGTGGCCATCGCCTGCAGCATCGCCAGGCTGAGCAGTTCGGCGATACTGGCAATGATAAAGCATCGGCTCGATTTGTATATCAAGGGCAGATCTTCTTCCGGTACGAACCCGGTAAAGAACACGTTCCCGGCTATCCCCAATTCCGCGGCAAGGCTCTCCAGCGCTGACTTTCGCAGTCCCTTGCCGACGATCACCAGGCAAAAATCGACCTGTTTTAACGCCAGGGCGGTAGCCGCCAATACATCTTCCAGCTTTTTTTCCGGGTCCAGCCTTCCGACAAATAACAGGATGGGTTTGTCGGGGATGCCATATCGGGCCCTTATTTTCGCGGCATCGCCGGAGGGATTGGAGGGATTGGAGGGGTTGGAAGGGTTGAATTTTCCCAGGTCGATGCCGCTGGATATAGCCGCCACCTCTACATTCAGTTTAGGGCGGATCAGCTGCGCGGCCGTTTCAGTGGGTGTCGTCACCAGCATCAACTGATCATATACCCTGGAAAAGCGGGCCCACATCAGCTCTTCCAACCTCTTCTTCCATTTTTCCGAACGGACAAGCGAGGTCAGGTTTTCCGGCATAAAATGATTCGTTCCAAGGATCGGGACGCCTATTCGCTTATTCGCCCGGAGGACCGCCCGGGATAGCATAAAGTGATCCTGCAGATGGATAATGTCGGGGCCGAAGCTTTTCAGCAGGCGTTCGACCCGCGAAGAGATTAAAAAAGGAATGGGAAACCGGATTTTAGGATATAGCAGCAGGGGCAGGGAGGGCACGCCGAAGACCTCTATATCGTCGATCCGTTTTTTTGTGAAGCGTATGGTTTCAGAAGGAGCAATGACGGCCACCCGGTGCCCTTTTTCCTGGAGCAGCGGCGCAATCCGGCAGACAAAATAATAGACGCCGTTCAGGTGGGGATAATAGGTGTCCGATACGAATAGTATTTTCATCTTCTTTTATCCAGGGATTTTAAAATGAAAACAAAGAATAGTCCGAAGGCCGCAACGATCAGGATTGCGGCAAAATAATTAAGATAGCAATCGATCTCCTTGTAGGCGCGGCCGAATAACAGCCCTATGCCCAGGTAAACCGTGTACTGTATCGCGGATGTCCCCAGGCAAACAGCAAGGAAGGTTCGGTAAGGAACCCTTGAGTTGCCGGCCAGGAAGATGCCGGCAACGCCGACACCTAATATTACTTTCGACAAGGACACGGTTTTGACCGGGTTCCCGGCAAAATAAGTCCTGGCGCGATCGATCTTGCCTGTGGTGAGACCGATCAACCGGTACCAGCGCCGGGGCCGCGCTGAATTACCCCACCTGCCCAGCGCATATACCAATGAATCCCCGGTGATATCCCCCAAAACGATGATCGGGTAGACAATCGCCGGATTCAAAAAACCTTCCGAACATAGCAAACCGGCGATGACGGCCAATATCGGGCCTTCCACCACCGCCAGGGGAAAAAGAAAAAGATATTTAAACCCGTACAATAAATGAATGATATGTTCCAACGCTGTGTTTTTTTAAAAGACTTCTCCCAGGTTGCCAAAAAACCCGCGCGATCCCCTGGCGCCAATCCCGTAGTCCAAACAGGCATTGGTGTTGGAAAATTTGTTGAATTTTATCCGAAGCCCGATGCCAACACCGGGGTGCACGACTTCAAACCGACTGCTCAATTCCGAAACGGACTCTGCATTACAAAAAACTACTCCGCCCAGCAAACCGTTGCGGGTGACAGGGAACCTTAACTCTCCTTCCAGGTCGGCATATCGCTTGCCGATGAACCTGCCCTGCTCATATCCCCGCCCGGTATTGTTATAGGTATCGGAGCCGGAACCGGGGAGGTCCAGATAAGGAGGGCTGCCGCTGATGGTCACGACACTGTAGAACCAAAAGGCCAGGACCGATGTGCGGGCCACTTTAAAATATCTTCGGAGATCGATCAACACCGAATTCCAATTGCTGCTGCTACCCAGCAGGGTGCTGTTTTGCAGGAATTCCAGGTTGGCATAGGCGCTGCCGCCGCCTGGGTTGATCGAATTTTTCCTGGAATCATACAGAAGGTCGATGGCAAGACCTGAAGAAATGGACCGCTGACTAAATCCATAGAGTTGATAATCGGTGACGTGGCCTGCCGGCACATTGAGTTCTTCGATGCCCCAATGATAATCCAGTTGATATCCCGCTCCGGCATAAAAACTGTTCCCGATATGCTTCAGGGCGAATTCATATAATCGGACGTATTGATAAGTAACCGTATACTGATCGGCTTGTGTAGTGAACCCGCCGATCCCATAGGTATCCTGGGGGAAGTGCAGATAGCGCCAGTCGCCAAGGAGATTATATTTATTGCCGGCTGTCCATATGGAGGATTGGACAGGAAGAAGGAACTGTTTTTTTTGCGTGTACTTAATGGCCCCAACAAAGGATGAAACATTCGTCGCCTTCTCTACATTCGTATAAAATGCTCCTCCAGCGGCGATCCCTGTCGTCCCTTCCGTTGAAAGGGTATATTCCAGGATGGGCGAGGCCGAAAGGTGCCATTTCCGATTGAGGCCGTTGGTGCTGTCCAGTCTTTTGTCGGGATCTTTGTGCAGAACGATCAGCGCCAGGTCTATAAGGTCCCGCTGATATTTATACTTCATTTCCCTCTTCTCCAAGGGAACGATGGTATCTTTTTTTAATAGCGGCACATAGTGCTGCGTCCAGCCGTGTAAATACGTGCAACAGGAAAAAAAGGTCATACAGGTCAAAATGATTTGATGATGAAAGCCTGTTTTTACTCTCATCGTAAAAGATGAAGTTGTTTCTTAAAAATAGTCGATATTAATGGAAAGGGCAGGCAGGAGGAACTATTTACAAAGTTTATTTTCCTGACCCAACCAACGTGCGATTTACTGCATCTATGTTAAATTGCCAGAGATTCTGGCTTTAGGTAAGCCGGATATTTTTAGACGTGTAGACGCGGTCTTCATCATCTACGACGATGGCTTCCATGTCCCGGATCTGGTCAATCATGTCAAGGCCCGCCCGGATCCCCATGATCATGACCGGCGTGGCCATAGCATCCGCCAGTTCGGCATTGGGACAGAGGATGGTGACGCTCTTGACCCCCGTGACGGGCAGACCCGTCCTGGGGTTGATCGTATGGGAGTAGCGCTTGCCCCCGATCATCACGTATTTTTCATAATTCCCCGAAGTGGCGATGGCCATATTGACCACCTGCATATAGGAAAATACCTGGTTCGCTGAATTGGGATTGACGATCCCAATCGTCCAGGGCTTGCCATCCGGCTGATGGCCCCATACGGTCAGGTCGCCGGAAGCATTGACGATGCCGCTCTCCACGCCTTTTTCCTGCATGACCTGCTTGGCCCTTTCCGCGGCATAGCCTTTGCCGATCCCGCCGAAGCCTATCCGCATTCCTTTTTCCCTGAGGAAAACCGTAGGTCCATTTTCATCCAACAGGATATTCCGGTAATTGATAAGGCGCACCATGCGTTTTGCCGTTTCCGGATCCGGCAGCGTTGTCATTTGTGCATCGAAATTCCACAGACGCTTATCTACCGATCCATAGCTAATATCAAACGCTCCCTGTGTCAACCGTGATATCCGCAGGGAGCGCCCGATGATATCGAATGTCTCCCGCGACACCGGTACGGGAGCGACGCCTGCATCCCGGTTGATCCGGTTGGTTTCGCTGTCTTCGCTATAGGTTGTGAGCAGCTTTTCTATTCGTTGAATTTCCTTCACCCCGGCGTCGATGCAGTCCAGGGCCCAGGCCTCCTCTGTGGCAATCACACTCAGCTCGAAGTGGTTGCCCATCAGCTTCATCTCCTTTTTAAAGGCCCGCTTTGTGTCCATAACCATTATTTGTCCGCACCGGTGGCAACCATCATTTGTCCGCACCGATGGCCGATGTGATTTCGGCGGCGAATACGTCCGGCTTCACATTCGGATAGCCGTCCCAGGTCTTCAGCACCTTTCCATCGGCGTTCAATAACAAAGTCCGCGGGAACTGGCCTTCCGGGTTATATTTGTCCGCCAGGGCATTGTTGATCGACTGCTGCTGCGGTGACAGCTGGTCCTTCTTTTTGCGGGGAAAATCCGCATTCACCAGCACCAGCGAGCTATCGGCCATTTTCAGAAACAGGCTATCGTCCAGTATCTCTTTTCGCAGCATAATACAAGGTCCGCACCAATCCGATCCGGAGAAATTCAACAGGATATACTTGTGCTCTTTATGCGCTATCGCCTTTGCCTCGTCCAGGCTGTAATGCCAGCCGGACGAATTCAGCGCCATCAGCAACAGGGAAAAGAAAATTATTTTTGTCATCATGCTTAAAAGTATCGGTTTTTACCAAGACAACTCCGCCCGAACTATTTTTATTGTTTAAACATCTGTTAAGGTTTCAAAAATTGAGCCCCGTACTCAACCGGATGCCCGTCGTGGGTACACCAGGATGATCGAGATAGGTAAAACGCCGCACCAGGTCGATGCGGAAAATATTGAAAATATTATAGATTCCGATGCCTGCCTCCAGATAGGGCTGATTGCCCAGGGGATAGGTGGTCAGCAGCCCCTTGTCGTTCAGGGGATATTTCATCTGGTCCGGATTGAGAGCCGGGTTGTTCTCCGATCTCACCCCGCCGTAAAGTAATTTGCCCTCGACCACTTCCCGGAGCCGCAATTTTTTTAGCAGGGGGATTTTGTTGAAAAAAAAGCCATTGAAATAATGATCGATATTCAGCCCCGCATAGTGATCGCTGACAAATTCCTCGATATTCATCAGGTTGTAGGCGCCGAAACTGTAATGAAAGGCTGTGTTTGCGGGCTGGATGATCAACAACGGAAAAGGGAGGTTGCCGCTGATATATCCTGCGTTGACCCGGATATCGGAATATCCAAAGGGGGCGACATACCAGCGCTTGGATAGGGTAAAATGGAAGGCGTTGTAATTGTACTGGCCGCCAAAGAGTCCTTTCAGGCCGACCGCATATTGCAAGGTCAGCACGGGATATTGATTGGTGATGGTCTGGCGGGAATTCCGGCCCTGGTAGAATTGCTGGTGCGGGGCCCAGCCAAGGGTGGCCGACAACTGGCCTGTCGTCAGCCGCGACAGCGTGTCGGATTGGGCAGGTGACGATTGATAAATATAATATAGGGACTGGGCAGGCTGTTGGAGCCAGTAACGCGCGCCCAGGTTGTAGGAGAAATGGTCCCCGAATTCCCGGATATAAGAGAGATTGGCGATGTCCGTATAGAGCCACTTACCGCCGATGCCCCGGCTAAAGGAGCCCAGGAATCTGTTGTCCTGTGCAAATGTCGTTTCCTGGCCGGGGTTCCGCACATCATGCAGAAAGCTGGCCTGGATATAATGAAAAGGATAGGTGTAAATGGACTTGTGGTTGATCGAATAGGTGGCGCTGAGATTATATTTCCAACGCCGGTCGCCGGTGGCATAGGCAATATAGTCCTCGGTGAAAAAGCGGGTGCTTAGTTTCGCGTTCGACCGGCCTCCGAATTGAAAGCGGCTGCCTTCCAGGGAATTAAAGGAATAGAAATTCCCGACCGGTCCGAGATCGAATTTCCCGGCCGATTTATAGCCTGCTGTCAGAAGGGTAGCGAAGTCCATCAGTCTGTGGTAAGATCGCATTTTTACCAGGCTGTCGGTATTGGCATAAGTTTGGGATTCGGAAGGGCTCAGCGATGCCGGCCGGCTATGGGTCCAAAAACTATCCGGTTGGGGAACGGACCGGAGGGTTGTATCCACCGGCAGGCCGTGAAAAACGGCATCGGGTAGTGTTGAATCCGATACATGGGAGACGTTGACGAGACGCTGTCCGTAAAAGCCCAGATTGTTCTTAACGAGGCTGAAATAGGCGAGGATATCCGAAGAGGAGCGGTAATAGCGGTCGCCGGGGCCCTTTTCGAAAGATTGGGCGATGCTGAAACTTTTTACCCAATTGAGGTTGCTGTGATTGCTGGCTTCCATCTCCACCCTGCGAATGGCATAGCTCCCATCCAACAGGATATACATCCGGCCTTTGAACAGCAGGTCCTGCGAATTGCGGGGGATAAAATCAAGCTGTACCTCTTTGATGCCGCCCTCCTCCACTGTGTCGCGAATAAAGTACTCATAAAGATCGGGGCCCAGTTTGGCCACCGGGCTCATGAACTGCAGCGTAAAGACCAGCATTGTATTGTCATAAACCGAAAAATCTTCATAGAGCCGGTTCATGATGGCGCTGACGCCGCTCATGTCGATATATTCTCCCAGGTCAACGCGTTTATGGCCAAGGATGACTTGCTTTTTCCGATCCGGATTGGTGCGGGAATAATTCCGGGTGAGGGTCTCTTCCAGGTATGCCGGCACCAGCGACTTGCCGGGAACCAACGTAGTATCGGGCGTGAAAAGGAAATGATATCGTTTAAAGAGTTTGCCGTCGGCGATGATCCGGGGCGGCCGGTCGGCCAGGACGCGGATCTTATCGTATTGATCGAACGTGACATAGGGATAATAAGCGGGCGCGTTTTCTTCCTTGTGGGCGATGACCTGCCGGATCAGCTCTACGGCAGGGTTATGCTTGTTCCGGTATCTCTTCTTTTTATTGATGACCACTTCCTGCAAAGTGCCATAGGAAACAGAAAGCAGGATGGTCAAGGGTCCGGTTGTGGTATCGGAAACGAGGACTGAGACGGGGGCGTATCCGCTGGTGCTGAACCGGATCTCGTGCACCCGCCGATCCAGGGCAACCCGGAATTTACCCCGGGCATCGGTCTGGCCGCCTTTCCCGGTCGCCGGCAGACTGACACTGACACCGGCCAGCGGAAGGTGGGTCGAGGAATCGAGGACAATACCCGTTAGCAGCCTGGTCTGTGCAGCGGCGGGGTGCTGCCATAGCAGGGCAATCATCCATATGGTGAGAAGCTTTTTGATTAGCACAGGAGTAAAACTATGATTGCTGCGCGGGAGTTTCATAAAAATAAACGATATTTAATAGGTCATCGGCCCGAGCTGATTTTATTAATTTATTTTTCTACACACCCAACCATTTTGGCATTTTTTGCATCTATGCTCAGCAGCAGCGTAAATAAGTCCGATCCGGATTTGAACAGCCTGATCAAAGGCTGTTTGCGGGGGGAAAGGGCCTGCCAGAAGCTGCTATACGATCGGTTGGCGCCGAAAATGATGGTCCTTTGTCTTCGCTATTCAAAAAATCAGGAAGAGGCCGAAGAAGTTTTACAGGACGGATTTCTACAGGTCTTCAGATTTATCGACAAATATAAAAGAACAGGATCTTTTGAAGGCTGGGTACGTAAAATTATGATTAACTGCGCTTTGATGAAATACCGGGGGAAATCTCTTTTGCATCAGATCATATCCCTGACCGACGAACATGACTATTTTATTACCGAAGACGAATTTTTTGACCGGTTGGGCGAAAAGGAACTGATCGGGTTGATCCAGCAATTGCCTCATGCCTACCGGATGGTGTTTAACCTGTATGTCTTTGAAGGGCTGAAACATCGGGAGATCGCCCTTTTGTTAGGCATAACGGAAGGCACGTCAAAATCCAACCTGTCGGATGCCAGGGCGATATTAAGAAAAGCATTGACACCGCCGATGAAGGTGGCCAAATAGAACAGCATGGATAAAAATCTACACGATAACATCGATGACATTTTCAGGGAACCGCTTCAGGCCTTCCGGGAGCGGCCTGTCCGGAAGGTCTGGGAAAATATCGAGCAGGAATTGGACAAGGACAAAAGAAGGGCATTCCTTTATTTGTTTGGGAATCGTGTTCTCCGGTTGGGCGCAGCGTGTGTTATTTTTTTATGGATTCCCCTGGGAATAGTCTTCGACCGCGGTGGAATAAACAAGCCGGTTGCCGCTGCTGAAGCATTGCCTGTCGGGGGCGTTTCGCCGGCCGCGGTCTCTTCTTCGCGGGCCACGGTCCATGCTTCGCGGGCGACGGTCCATGCTTCGTCGGCCCTTATCCCCGTTGCTGCGGCTCCGACCGCGGCTTTATGGGCCCAAACGATAGAACAGTGGGCGTCGCAGAGGTCTGTCGGACTCGCGCCGCTGCGGCTTGAACCTTCTACGGCAACGCTTGCCCTCGCGCCAGTCCCTGTCAATCGCGTTAATAGTATGAAGAAACTGTCACCCGTCCATTTGGCCGACCCGCCTCGCCGCTGGTCACTGACGGGATATTTTGCGCAGGAACTGGCGGGGTATAACCTGGCCGATCATGACTCCACCGCGGCCAGCGGAAGGGAAATAGATAAAAAAGCAACCTCCTTATTCTCCGCGTCCGGGGGCCTGTTGGTCGGCTATCGGCTGAGCAAAAAATGGCTCATTCAATCGGGGTTTATCTATTCCTGGTCCAGAAGCATCAGCGACCCTTCCGTCGCCTATGCGGTCACCGACAATAACGGCAATACAAAATACAAGCTCAATACCCCGACAGGTTATGGGTTTCTGCCTTCTTCTTCCTCCATCGGTGACAGCGTGGAAACGGATCAATCCTCCACCAGGCTCCATTACCTGTCGATACCGTTAATCGCTTCCTATGCATTTGACGTCAAGCGGTTCACCTTCCTGACCGGGGCGGGTGTCATC
>Ga0207033_1178_pt1 | contig 10556 bp, 9 predicted proteins | sample Alteio_BWMinCont_35_FD_153262 | JGI IMG/M metagenome (GOLD analysis project Ga0207033, IMG submission 153262) | Enriched cells from forest soil in Barre Woods Harvard Forest LTER site, Petersham, Massachusetts, United States -... | ecosystem: Environmental > Terrestrial > Soil > Temperate forest >... | reverse complement strand
CTTCCGCCTACCCTGGCTTTTCCGCTGGCTTGGACCCATGAAGTGGGATCTGTTTTACGGGAAACTTTCAGGAAATCAATATCCACCCCGCCCGATGATTCATGGAGAGAAAATCAGCTTTAAGCCGACGCCTAATTTGGAGCTAGGTTTCAGCCGTACGGTTGAGCTTGGAGGTGTTGGCCGCCCGCTCACATTTGGAAGAATTTGGAATAGCTATTTTAGCGTGACGAGTCCGAACAATGAAACGGCGGCGAACGACCCTGGGAAACGCACCGGTGGATTCGAGTTCAGTTACCGAGTTCCATTTGTCCGCAATTGGTTGACGCTTTACGCCGATTCACTTGCAGATGATGACCCATCTCCGCTTGCCGCCCCGCGGCGAGCCGGCGTAAGTCCTGGCTTCTACCTATCGAGGGTACCGGGCGTGTCGAAACTGGACCTGCGAGTCGAAGCCGTGTACACAGACACCCCGACATCGCGCAGCAATGGCGGAAAATACATTTATTACGACGGTTTTTATCACGACCTCTACACCAACAAGAACAATATCATTGGAAGCTGGATCGGTAGGCAGGGGCAAGGATTTCAGGCACAGAGCACGTACTGGTTCAGTCCTCGGAATACCCTCCAGTTCGGCTATCGCCATGCAAAGGTCGGAAGCAGTTTTATCCCCGGCGGCGAGACCTTGAACGACGGATCAGCGCGGCTCGCATGGTGGGTGCGTCCCGATCTCAGTGTCTCTGCGCAGGTGCAATACGAGAAATGGTTGTCCCCAATACTTGCAACAACCCCCCAGACGAATTGGACATCGTCAGTCGACGTTACATTCTGGCCGCGCTGGTGGAGTTGGTAGGCACGATGATACGAGGTTTGGCCAAATTCTGGAGTCGCATCCTCAACACGTGCTCCATGGCATCAATCAATGTGGCATCAAACTCCTGAACTGACGCGGAGTCAACAGTGGACTTAAACGTATCACGCTACTTCTCTTTCTCAGAGAGTTCTTCCTCCGAAATATGACTGGGAGACGAGGAGAAACCGTTGCCGTTGTGTCTCGCGTTGTTCAATCCCAAAAAAGAAAAAATGCTGCGCCTAAGGTGCGGCGAGCCAGATGAATTAGTTTCCTGTTCGTGAGAGACGCCGTTCACGGAATTCAAGAGACGCTTCTCTTTCAAGTCGATCCAAATTTCAGCGGCGATGGCTTTGCTCAGGTCCCGAGGGTCTTTTTCCTTCCAGCTCTTGGAACCAATCAGGAAAACGATGCCCCCAATGAATGCCAAGAACATCGTGGAAATACCGATGAGCCGGCGCGGTGGAAAAGTTTTCTCTTCGGGGATGTCCGCGGCGTCGACTACCTTGACGATTGGAATTTCTTTGGCTTCCTGCACCTTGGCCAGCTCGTATTCCTGCGTCAGCAGTTCGTAGACTGCCTCTTGAACTCTGGTGCGGCGATAAAGGTCCGCATAGGTAACTCCAAGCAGCGGTAGCTTGCGTATGGATGGGTACAGGTAATCCGCAGACTTGCCGGATGCCTCTGCAGCTTCTTCGCCTTTTCCGCCGAGTTTTTCGAGTTGCCGTTTCAGCTCCTCAATCCGCGCGCTTACAGCGCGAACCCGCACGTTGTTGTCTGTATAAATCTGCTTGAGCCCTTCTAGTTCTGCTTGAGCCGCGATGTACTGCCCCTGCAAGATAGCGGCCGCGTCCACCATGGCTTTGCCTTGTTCCTTGATGTCAACAGCCGTGTTCTTGCTCGAAAACTGACTGAACTCCTTCTCTGCCGCTTCCAGATCCTCGCTCACTGCCTTGAGCCGTTCCTCCAAAAACATTCGCTCTCGCCTTGCCGAGGATGTGCTCAATTCCGCGACGAGCCGATTGAGTTCGGCGACATGTGCCTCGCCTATCGCCGCTGCGAGCTTCGGGTCGTGGTCTGTAACACTGATGGTGATGATCTGGCTCTTACGATCGACGGAGATGCCTGTGCGGCTCGCCAGCGCGGCCCGAGCGTCTTGCATGCGCTGAACTCCGTATACACTCTTCAAGTTCAACTGCTCAATGATCTGGTCTTGAACTGTGCGGGTCGTGAGAATCCCCACAAATACGTCACTCGTGCTTTTCAGACCGAGCAAACCGTTCGCAATTTCACCTCCGCGAGTTGCTCCCATCGAAGACGCAACCATCCCAAGTGAGGAGCCCGCCTGATTGTCCGGCGACATGAGGCGAGTCGTAGAGGTGTAGCGGGCAGGAATCAAAAAAGCGACGAGAAGGCCAAGTCCCAGTCCCAATACAGAAAGGCGAACTAAAAAGGTCCTTTGGCTCCAGACGGTACGCACGCCGCTAGCAAGGCGACGGCGAACCTCTTCGCGCGCGAATTCTTTCAAGGCTTTTTCGGCTTGCAAGCGCTGAAAGATAATGGTCGCAGGATTCTGGTCGTTTTGACGCAATTCCGTAAATGTCCTTTCGAGTCGGCAGCACTTCTATCTAACTCGGTACAGAGCAAAGGGTCGCGTTGTTTTTTCAATCTTGCGCCAATACCGGACCTTAGACAAAGGAGGTCGGATCTTTTCTCAACGCAGAGCCGGGACCGGGGTCCTCCACTCGCCCTGAACCAGGGCGTCAACCATGCCTCATCCGCGTGCGAGCCGAATAGTAAGATTGGCGGAACCGTCGTAGATGGTTTGCCCATGGCGAATAAAGTCGCCGGAAACTCTCTGGTTTCTGTAGGCGAATTGCAGGCTACTCTTGGGGCTGAACCATTAACAGGACTAGGCTGGAATGCCCTTGCCTTCGCGCCCAACTGTAACGTGCCATTAAAGCGCACTCCGTATTTTCAACTGGCTATCGGCCGTAATATATTAAGAATTCGTTAAAAAAGTTAGCGGCTGGCTGCCTGCACTCAGCGCCTTGTTACGTACGTATTACCGCTGTGTGAAAACCGAAGCTACTTTTACCAGTTACCCTTCTCGCATGGCTGGCCTCTGTCGGCTGACGACTGGGACAACCAAATGGTGTTCTTCTTAAATCACGGTTATCGGGTCATCGCCCATGACCGCAGAGGCCACGGGCGATCGAGCTAAACCAGCGACGGACACGTTCCAGTCTTGGTAAGTGTAGTGATTTCAAGATAGACGGAGTTTTTGTAGGGACAGGATCGGAAGCCGGTGCCATTACATTCCGATTGCGGAATCTTGCATTTGTCGGGAAAGAATAAAGAATAAGAGATTTTGATGTGGAAACGACCTTAGACTTGTCAGCAGTGCTATATAGCATTGACAGCATGGCTACACTAACCATTCGACAGCTTGACGAGAAAACTAAGACGCGCTTGAGGGTTCGCGCTGCCTATCATGGACGTTCTATGGAAGCGGAAGCCAGGGAGATTTTGCGGTCAGCTCTGCGCGCCTCTCCAGCCGGCAAGCAAAACCTATCCGAGGCGGTTCGCAGGCGCTTTGCTGAATTTGGTGGGCTCCAGTTGGAGCTGCCACCGCGCGACGCTGCGCGCGAAGCGCCCAAATTTGGCGAATGATCATACTTGACACCAATGTGCTTTTTGAACTCATGAGACCCAAACCATCACTTCGGGTCTCAGGATGGATCGCGAAACAATCAGCGACGGAACTATTCACCACCTCAATCACAGAGGAAATCTTTTTTGGAATTGAGTTGCTCGCTCAGGGCAAGCGTCGCGAGGGATTGTTGGGTGCGGCGGAGGATATGTTTGCGGAAGATTTGGGAGGTCGTGTCTTTGGTTTCGAAAGCGATGCCGCGCGACTTTTTTCCACAATCGCCGCTCACCGCCGTGCGCTCGGTAAACCTATAAGTCACGCCGATGCGCTTTCTGTAACAGATAGGCGCCAACAATCGGCAGGCCAAGCCCTAGGCCTCCGCTCGAGAGAATTGCCTTCTTTGGAGTCGACGCCTCAAGAACCAGTGACCACGATAGTCCCGCCTCATTACGGCAGCAAAAACAACTGACCGGAAGGGCCAAACGCCATATTGATACAATCTGGTGAAGCGGATAATCGCGAAAAACCCGGAGCACAAGTAAAGAGAATCCACACTCGCGCACACCGAATGAAAGTTATGATTTTCATCTTGGGTCTCGTGGTCGCGGAGCGAGCCATGCTCGACTAGTCAGCGTCGTCGCACCGAAGATCTGACCGTCGCTTCAATGGCTGGCGCCAAGAGCGAACGCAAACAGTGAGTCACCCGCTCCCACAACCACATACTGTTTGCCGTCGAGTTCGTAGGTGATCGCGCCGTTTGCCTGATTGGCTGCGACGGTCGTGTGCCAAAGCGTCTTCCCGGTGGTCGAGTCGATGGCCAGGATGTGCCCCGAGGTGTCGCCCGCAAAGAGCAAATTCCCGGCTGTGGTCAGCAGGCCACTACCCATGCCGCCTAGCTCATGCGTCCAACGAATCTCTCCCGTTTTGAAGTCGATGGCCTTGATGGTCCCCGGATAATTCAGAAAGTCGTCGCGTCCGGCAAATCCTTCGGCTTTTCCCTCTGCGGTCAAGTAAAATACGCTGTAACTCTGCGACGCCACGACGTAGAAAAGACCGGCCGCCGGATTGAAACTGGGAGCAAACCAATTCGACGCGCCATTCGAGCTGGGCGAGACGAAGGTACCATCACGCGTAGGCTCTTTCTTCGGATTGGGAATGGGTTGGCCCTTAGCATTGATCCCCAGAGTCCAATTGCTGTTAATGAAGGGCGTCGTCAGCAGATGCTCGCCGTTGCTTCGGTCCAGCACAAAGAAAAATCCATTCCGACTCGCCTGTGCCAGCAATTTGCGCCGCTTCCCCTTGAACTCCCCATCAAACAAAATCGGTGTCTGTGTAGCGTCCCAGTCGTGCGTATCGTGCGGCGAGACCTGATACCCCCATATCAGCTTTCCCGTGTCTACATTCAAGGCAACGATGGAGCAGGTCCACAAATTGTCGCCCTTCCGCCCTGCCCCGGCGTGCACAGGATTAGGATTGCCGATCCCCCAATAGATCAGGCGTAAGTCCGGATCGTAAGTGCCGGTCATCCACGTCATACCGCCGCCATGGCTTCGAGCTTCGGCATCGGGCCAACTCTCGGATCCAGGTTCGCCTGGGTTTGGTTCAGTATTCCAGTGCCACTGCACCTCGCCGGTTTCAGGGTCGCGTGACTCCAAATATCCGGGATTATCCAGCGAATCGCCGCCTACGCCGACGATGAGGTGGTTGCCCACCACCAGCGGCGACATGGTGCAGAAATACTCGAGCTTTACGTCTGCAATTTGCTTTCGCCAGTGCTCCTTGCCGTCCTTGGCGTTCAACGAAACGAGATTGCAGTCCGGTGTTTCGGTGTAAATCCAACTACCCAGCATGGCCACACCACGCTGGCCGATGTGGTTGCCTTCGTTCGGGGGATACTTGTAATGCCAGATTTCCCGTCCGTCGCGCGCATCAACGGCCCACACATTATCCGGCATGGTGAAGTAAAGCACGCCATTCACTTCAATCGGCGTCGACTTGATCACCGAACCGAACCCGGCCGCGCCATAATTGCTGGAGCGATACAACCAGGCCAATGACAAGGAAGTCGCATTCGACGCGTTGATCTGATCCAACGGACTGTGACGCTGCCCCGAATAATCGCCGTTATACGTGGGCCAACTATCCGTCCCCGGCTTCACGAGCGCCTCAGGAGTCAATTCCTGCCCACAAAGAACGAGGGGCGCCAGCAACAACACGAACGTGAGGCTCCAGAGTCTCATTTCAAAGTCTCCAGATATGCCAAAACATCGTGCATTTCGTAATCGGTGTACTTCGGCAGCAGCCCTTCATGCGCCGCCCGAGGATCTTGTACATCCACAGTCACGCTCTCTCGCGAGAAGGAGCGGTACCAGCCGGCGGAATCGTGCATGGACACCCCAAATTCATCCAGATGGTCAAGCGTCCCGGAAACCCGTTCACCGGAAGCCAGCTGAACAGTGACTTTGGTGGGCGCAGACGGCGTCACCGCCCGTCCCAGAAACACATCAATTAGGTTCGGTGCGGGATACAACATCCGCCGTTGCAACTCGACAGGTTCATACTTGGTCGCCACATGCGCGAGATCACCGGTCGCAGAGTGGCAGCTCCCGCAATGCCCGTCACCATTGAAGAACGCCGCGCCCTTCTCGGCGTCACCCGTAATCAGATCGCCGATCTTGTAGGCAAACCGGTTCGAAACGTCAGCCGCTCGCGAATGCAAAAAGGCCGAGAGATCGGCAAGCTGCTCCGTAGAAAGCGCCGAGAATGCCGGCATGCCCCGCTCCAGCCGCCCATTTCGGATAACAGGACCGATGACTTCACCCTTGTCGTCGTGCAGCACCAAAGCCGACCGCACAAGATCAGGCCCGCTCTTCCCATGAGCATCATTGCCGTGACAAAACCCGCACGCCGGCACAAAAATTTTCCGCCCCCGTTCTGCGGCTTCTTTGTCGATGTGCGCGCCGCCCATCATCGCGGCAATCGCATCGCCCGCATTCTCCTTCTGCGGGGCGTCTTTCTGTTGCGCATTCGCCGCCTTCTGCTTCTCCGCATTGGCCGCCTGGTCGGCCTGCTGCGAACTCATCGACGCAAACAGAAGCAAAACAGCGACAGTACCAAAGTAACGATTGGACATTTCGCCTCCCGGGCCTCAGGGCTTCAGATTTTTCATGTACTCGTAGTCCACTTTGATCGCTTCCAGAGCCGGCATCTCAGTGAAAGGCGGCTCCTGTTCGACAAATAGCGCGCGAATCCGCGCCTTCCCGGCCACAGCGAAAATTCGGCCATACTCGATCGCGCCCCGCCCCAATTCAGTTGGCACGGGCGCCCCAGGATCCTCGCCCAGCAATGTCGTCCGCGGCGTGAATCCCTTTCGGAAGTCTTTAATGTGCAGCAAACTGTAGCGCTCCGGATATTTCGTCAGGTAGGCAACCGGATCCTGGCCCGCAACAGCCGCCCAACCGCAGTCCAGCTCTAGTTTGACCAACTCCGAATCAGTCAACCGGAGAAATTCATCGTAACCCGTCACGCCGCCGTACGACTTCCACTCAAAGTTGTGGTTGTGATACGCGAGCTGCAGCCCAGCTTTCTTAATCCGCTCTCCAACTTTATTGAACTGCTCAGCATTCCACTTCCAGTCGTCCAGCGTAAGCCCCTTGATAATCGCCATAAAAACTCCCATCTGTCCCAACTGCGGATCGGGCTTGAAGCGCGACGGATCGGCAACCCAAGGCACGGTAACAACCATAAACTCTTGCCCAAACTGATGGGCAAAATCAATCTTCTCCGGAAAACTGCTGATCAAATCGGGTAGCAGGTAGTGCCCCGAAGGATTTGTCAGGCCCGCATCATCGAGCGCCTTCTTCAGATCTTTCGCCGATGTTTTAGCAAGCGGAGAAAGCTCCACTTGTTTGTACCCGGCCGCCGCCACGGCCCTCAACGTTCCAGCCGGATCGCTATCCATTTCCTTGCCAACGGTGTAGAGCTGTAGCCCGATCGGCAGATTCAGAGGACTGGCATTCACAGATGGGATCTCCAGAAGAGAAGCAGCGAGACCAGAAGCTGCCGCTTTCACAAATGTTCTACGGGAAGTAGTTTTGATCATAGGTCGCACGCGCTTGTCCATTCCGCCCTGTCGGGCTAGTAGGTCTCGGCCAACAACCCTTCACGTACTGCCAGGAGCGTTAGAGCCCCAACGCGAAGAAACAATCGGAAATGTGCCATCCCTGGCAAAGTCCGTGCCCGCGTATCCATGGCGATCACGCTTCCTTCCCTTGCGTCGGCGCAGGACTTCTCCTGTGGAGTTGAATCTCGGAGGCGACGCCGTTCAGGACAAGGTTGAGAGCACGCTCAAACCCTTGATCATCGGGAATTTCCGCGGTCATCTCGATAAATCGCTTCACGTGAGGATAATTTCCCGTGGCGAGAATGGCTTTTGCGAAACTCGGCTGATTCACCGACGGCCGTCGCCCTGCCTTCTTGCCAGCGGACGACCCCGAACTTTCGACAGCAACAAAGCCATTCACAAATACGAACAAGACTCCGATAACCCGAATCGCGGTCCTCACGTCCAGTCCAACCCTGGCGAGACTAGCTAGAAGCCACTCGAGAATTCTGATACTTTCCGGACCATATTCCGGATCAGATGCACGGAGTTGGTTCAGCCATGGGTGTTGCTTCAGACAGCGGCGGCTCTCCCATGCAAAGTGACACAGGACGCCTCGCCAGTCGGTGATCGTTTCGGCAGGCCACGCGAAGTCTCGATTTGCTGCATCCAGCATCAAATTCAACAGATCGCGTTTACTTGGAACATAGTGGTAGAGCGACATGGGGCTCGAATCCAGTTGGGCAGCGATTCTTCGCACGGATACTCTCGCCAAGCCGTCTTGGTCCGCAATGGCGATTCCGGCGGCGACGATTCGTTCTCGCGTTAAACCCGAGTCGTTCCCGTCGTGAACAATGGCATCCCAGGTCGACGAAACCTCACGCCGTTGGCGCCCCAAGCGATGGCCAGCTAGTTTCGACAACTCGATGCCCCGGACAGTGTACACGTTTCTCGTACGGTGTACGAATATTATTTCAGGCCCACCATGGGTTCCCTGAGCATTGACACCGTGCTCTGGTTGCTGGTAAAAAAAGAGCAACCATAAGTAGCCAGTGACTTTTGTTTATCGACCCATTCCCTGGATCAGTCGTTTTCTCAAAGCAAACTGCTGCGCACGCCATGAAAGTCTTCGTCAAAATAGAAAGTGCATTCCTCATTTTCCTTTCGGCAGCTCCGAATGCCATGGGCTCGGAGTTTTCTTCGAAGACCTATTCCGTTGGGGTCACGCCCGCGGCGATCGCCATCGGAGATTTCAATGGGGACGGAAAACCTGATCTGGCCGTTGCGAACTCAGAAAGCAACAACGTAAGCATTCTCTTGAATAACGGAGATGGTACCTTTCAACCCGCAGTGAATTACGCAGTTGGCGCCTTGCCTCGCGCTATCGCCGCCGGAGATTTTACCGGAGATGGCAAACAAGACCTCATAGTCGTTAATTTGGGAGACGTGGACAATCATGTGAACGGGAATTTAAGCTTGCTCAAAGGCAATGGGGACGGCACGTTCCAATCGCCAATAAGCATCACCGCAGGGGCAAATCCTCAAAGCATCGTTGTCAGCGATTTTAACGGCGATAAAAAACTCGACCTAGCCGTCGGTGACGCACGGACGGGTATTCTGAATATCCTTCTGGGAAATGGGGACGGTACCTTTCAATCTCCGAATAGCATCCCGCTAACTACCTTCGGAACCGTCAGCTTGACCGCCGTCGATCTCAACGCTGATAGCATCGTTGACTTGGTGGCGTCGATACCAGAGGGGGCAGTCGCTCTTCTGGGAAAAGGGGACGGCACTTTCCAGGCGCCGGTCCATATCGCGGATACTCCTAACTCCGGCTCCTTCGTTGCTGCCGGCTCCGTTGTCGCAACCGATTTCGATGGCGATCATAAGACAGATATTGTGTTTCAGACATTGCACTTGGCTCCGCAAGAATGCAGGCCCACATGCCTTGACCGCTACCAGCTCGTCTTTTATCGGGGCAACGGAGACGGAACGTTTCAAGCAGGAGTTCCAGTCAGCCCATTCTTCGTTGTGGCCGCTGACAACATCGTGGCAGCGGATTTCAATGGCGACGGGAAGGAAGATGTGGCCCTTGGATTCTCTGATATCGCGCATATTTTTCTCGGTAGCGGCTCAGGAACATTCCTCGACCTGCAAAGCATCGACACCTCGCTCTTGGTCGCGCTCTCTCTTGCGGTGGGCGATTTCAACCAGGATGGCCAAGCGGATTTGGCGATCGTCAGAACCGGCAACAGTATCAGTGTCCTTCTGAATATGAGCCCGACATCGGGTGCCGACCTTGGCGTCACTCTAGCCGCAAGTCCCGAGCCCGTTCTCGCCACACAAAATCTGACCTACACCATGAATGTGACCAATACCGGCCCTCAGGACGCCACCAATGTGACGCTCACCGATGCTCTGCCCACGAGTATGACCTTCGTCTCAGCGACGCCAACTCAAGGAACTTGCGCGGGAACAGCCACGGTCACCTGCAATTTCGGATCGATGGCATCTCCGTCTCAGAACTCTCTGACGCTCGTCGTCACACCGACGCAAGCAGGCTCGTTCACAGACATGGTGACCGTCGCCGCGACTCAGCAGGACCTGGCACCCGCGAACGATGCAGCTTCGGTTACATCGACGGTTCTGCTTCCCGCAGACTTGGTCCTAACGAAGACTGCTTCCGTCAGTAGCATCGCTTCCAACAGCAACATAACCTACACATTGACCGTAACCAATAAAGGCCCTGCTGCCGCCACGAACGTAGTGCTGACAGACGCGCCGTCCGCCAACTTTTCGGTCGCATCGGCAACGCCAACGCAGGGTTCCTGCGTAGCTAACTCCGCCACCGGAAATGTTACCTGCAATCTCGGGGGCCTCGCGGTAGGTGTGACTGCGACGGCCACGATCATCGTGAAAGCAATGAGCCCAGCCACGCTGGTCAACAACGC
>Ga0207033_1227_pt1 | contig 10776 bp, 11 predicted proteins | sample Alteio_BWMinCont_35_FD_153262 | JGI IMG/M metagenome (GOLD analysis project Ga0207033, IMG submission 153262) | Enriched cells from forest soil in Barre Woods Harvard Forest LTER site, Petersham, Massachusetts, United States -... | ecosystem: Environmental > Terrestrial > Soil > Temperate forest >... | reverse complement strand
ACACCACCGGGAGCCGGGCAAATGCTTTGGCTTCGTTGTACATTCGATGATGCATAAAATTATTGGTGGTGGCATACCTTATATCAAGCACTATGCCCGGTATGTAATTTTTTATTTCTACCAGCTTCGTTTCTGGCTGGAACTTAATTTGCTGTATATACTTTTTTAAGCCCACTACCTTAGTGCTGTCGATATATTTGTAATGCTGGGCATTTGCATTCGTATAAACAACAATAAAAAGGCATAAAACAATAAACCGTTTCATATTTTAATGATGGGACACAATAAGCAGGTCGAGGTCTTTTGTGGGGATTGAAAAGCGTTCGCCCATATGTTTATCGGTGAGGTGCCCTTTGTAAATGTAAACGGCTTCTCTTATGCCCGATTTTTGCCAGATCATATTTTTCAGGCTTCCCTGTTCACCAATGTCCAATAATATTGGTGCGAAGATATTTGTGAGCGCATAGGTAGCTGTCCGGGCCACCCTTGATGCGATGTTAGGCACACAATAATGGATCACGTCATATTTCCGGAAAACCGGGTGTGTGTGATTGGTCACTTCAGATGTTTCAAAACATCCGCCCTGGTCAATACTTACATCAATAATTACCGAATTAGGTTTCATCCGGCTTACAGTAGCTTCTGACACAATACATGGGCTCCGGCCATATTCGGCACGCATGGCGCCGATGGCTACATCGCAGGTAGTGATCGCTTTTTCTAAAACAATAGGCTGGACAACCGAAGTAAATACGCGGCTGCCTATATTGTTTTGCAGCCTCCGCAATTTGTAAATTGAAGGATCAAAAACCTTTACTTCGGCGCCAAGTGATATGGCCGTACGGGCAGCATATTCGCCTACAGTGCCTGCGCCCAATATTACTATTTCTGTGGGTGGCACACCGGTTATCCCGCCCAGCATCAACCCCTTGCCATCAAATATATTGCTGAGGTATTCTGCGGCGATTAAAATTGAAGTTGCGCCTACAATTTCGCTCATCGCCCTTACAACGCTTAACGAGCCACCTTCATCCCGCAGATGTTCGAAGCAAAGCGCCGTTATTTTTTTGTTGATCAATGCATGCAGGCATTCGGCCTTAAAGGTTGATAATTGCAATGCAGATATCAATATTTGCCCCGGCTTCATCAACTCGATCTCTCCCATGGTGGGCGGAGCTATCTTTATAATAATATCCGCTTCATACAGTTTTTTGGTATCGTAAACAATCTGCGCCCCCTGTTCGCTGTAATCTTTGTCCGAAAAATTGGCTGCCTGGCCGGCATTGTTTTCCAGCATTACATCGTGCCCGTTATTAATTAATAAGGCAACCGATAACGGCGTTAAGGGGATCCTGTTTTCCTGGAAGGATATTTCTTTCGGAATGCCGATGTATAGTTTATTCTTTTTGTTTTTAACCTCCAGCATCGACTCCTGGGGCTGCATCATCGCCTGTTTGGCAATGTCCGAAAACCCGCTGTATTTCCCTGAACTCATGTGTATTTTTTCTGGATGATGAAGATAAGTAAAAAAAAGAATTAAGTTTAAATTAAATCTTCTCAATATTTATCTGCCGTGAATTATCGTCAAGAACTTTTATTTGAACGTTGATATAATGCTGCGGTAGCAGGCCGGGGATCTTTTCAGGCCATTCAACAAAACAATAAGCATCCGAGTAAAAGTATTCTTCATAACCCATATCCAACGCTTCATCCTGGTTTTTAAGGCGGTAAAAATCAAAATGATAAATTTTATTGTTGGGTATGATGTATTCGTTTACGATTGAGAAGGTGGGGCTTGTAACCGGCTCACTTGTCCCCAAACATTCGCACAATGATTTGATGAGGGTAGTTTTACCCGCGCCCATATCGCCGTAAAAAAGGAAAATTTTATGATTAGCCGAATATTCTATAATGGCCGAAGCCGCGGATGGTAATTCTGAAATTGATTGAACGGTTAGTAGCACGTTAAAATTGATTTGCCTGGTTAAACACGACCAGACTTACGAAGTTTTGGAAACTTCGTAAGTCTTTTTCTTATAGTCTGAACCCGGATTAAACAGATTTTAATGATTCCCCAGATCTTTATGCGCATCCAAAAAATCCTCAAAATCTGTTTAATCCCGGTTCAGACAAATAACTTACACCCCTTCCATGCCATATTGTTTCAGCACATCCGCGGGTACGCCTTGCCATTTATTGGGGGTGTTGCCCACATAGCCCAGGTCTTCGAGCCCCATTTTTGTGGTAAAAAAGCCAGTGGCAGTCAAATCGCGCATGCGGTTAAAGAAGGATACGCCCTGCTGCATTTCGGGTTTTGCTTTTTTAGGATAAGCAATTTCGTTTACCATTTCCATTTGCTGCACTGACGTACTATCCACAAAAGTTTTATCATAACGGTTTAAGCATTGCAAATCCAACCAGCGCAGACCGCCTCGCATCGGTGTCTGGTTATAAGGTTTATCCTTTACAATAAACTCTATAAAGTCGGGCACCTTTGCATCCGATGCGCTGCCGGAACGGGCGTCTTTCGGGATAATAATATCCGCCAGTATAGTAATAGTGGCCATTTCGTGATCATTAAAAAACTTTTCGGCGTTCAGTTTTTTATCACGTTCAATTTCATTGGGCAACCGGGTGGGGTCAGCACTGCCAGTTTTATCGGTAGTATCTTCGGCTAATTTATTATTGTTAGGTTTACAGGCCTCCAGTAAGGTAGCGGCTGTTATTGTACCTAATCCTATTGCCTTGAGGGAATCGCGTCTGTTCATGTTTTTGTACTATCAAATAACAGGTTAAACATTCAGTTTCTTTCTTTGGTCCAGGATATATTCTGCGGTCCGCATTGATAGCGCAAGGATTGTCCAGGTAGCATTCTTATCGCCTTGCTGAACAAAAGGGGAGGCGTCAACCACGAATAAATTCTTGCAGTCATGCGCCTGGCACCATTTATTCAGCGCAGAAGTTTTGGGGTCATCACCCATTCGTACCGTACCAACTTCGTGAATGATACGACCGGGGGCTTCTAATCCATAATTAGTTTCGGGTCCCTCGGGCGGCCCGTAAGTAGCACCCATTTCATGCATAATAGACTGGAAAGTGTCCTGCATGTGTTTGGCCTGCTTTATCTCGTAATCGCTCCATTTGTAGTGGAACCGTAAAACCGGGATACCAAATTTATCAACAACTTCGGGATCTATCTCGCAATAGTTATCAGCCCTTGCTATTGCCATGCCACGGCCGGCCATGCCAAAGCCTGTGCCATAAAACCGGCGGTAATCATCCTTTAACGAAGCCCCAAAACCTCCGGCTTCCTTCGGTTTACCATCGCGACCCGGAACTGAGCCGTTCATGTTTTCCATACCCCAACCAAAGCCATAGCCGGGCATTTCCATACCGCCGCCAAACTCAATATGATAACCACGCGGGAAATCGAGTTTCTTATTGTCTTTAGTCCATGGGCCGTAGATATGTATGCTGCCTACGCCGTCTTCATTGTAGCGTTTGCGGTCCATCAACTGCGGCAGCCATCCGCCGGCGCTTGACCCTGTTGAATCATGCAGGTATTTACCAACCACATTGCTGCTGTTCGCCAGGCCGTTAGGGTGGGCCGCCGACTTTGAATTGAGCAACAACCTTGCCGACTCGCCCGCGCTGGCGCCCAGTATAACTATGCCTGCTTTTACCTGGTATTCCTGCATATCGTCTTTGTTAATGTATGATACGCCGGTAGCTTTGCCGCTTTGATCTGTAAGCACTTCGCGAACCATTGCATTGGCTATTACCTTTAGGTTCCCGGTCTTCATGGCTGGGATAACCAGGCATGAAGAGGATGAAAAATCGCCGTAAACTTTACAACTGCGCCCGCATTGGCCGCAAAAGAAGCAAGCCCCGCGATCTTTATTATTTGGCAGCGCTTCTGTTAATACTGATCCGCGGCCGGGAATTACTGTAACACCCGCTTTTTCGGCGCCTTTTTTTATAAATAATTCATTTAACCGCGGTTTTGGTGGCGGCAGGTAGATACCGTCGGGCTCATTTGGCAAATTCTCAACCGTACCATAAATTCCTATCATGCGGTCAACCTTGTCATAAAACGGTTTTACATCGTCATAAGTTATTGGCCAGTCATCCGTTAAGCCGTCGATGTGATGGCCTTTGAAATCATTAGGCCCCATGCGCAGGGATATACGCCCCCAGTGGTTGGTGCGCCCGCCCAGCATCCGTGAGCGGAACCAGTAAAATTCAGTTTTATCTTTTGTAGTATACGGTTCGCCAACAAGCTCCCATCCGCCGAAAGCGCCGTCAAAATCACCAAAATTCCTGGTGTTGGTGCTTGAACCGCGCCGCGGCGACTCCCAGGGCCATTTAAGCTGTGAAGAGTCTTTTGCCGGGTCGAAAAACGGTCCGGCTTCTAACATTAATACTTTTAAACCTGCATGTGCTAAAACATAGCCCGCCATGCCGCCGCCTGCACCTGATCCGACAATTACCGCATCATAGGTGGTTGATGATTTTTTTATTTGTATATCGTTCATGTTAAGTGATTAGAGGTTGTGATCAGAGATTAGTAATTGAAGATTAGTCAACTAATCTCTAATCACCAATCTCTAATCAACTAACTATAGTTCCTTTATTTTTATATCCTTGAAAGATACTACTGCCCCGTGATCCTGTAAGGCTATATGGCCTTTAGGATAAGCTGCAAAACCTTTCCATGTTTTAAATTTACTTTTATCCAGCATCTCCTTCCATTCGGGACTGCCAATTTGGGTTTCAATAACCTTTTGGCCATTAAGCCAGAATGTAAGATGACCGTTTAGTTTGCGTATTATCACCTTGTTCCATTCACCTGCAGGTTTGGCCGGGTGTGCCGCCGCCCGCATATCATATAAAGCGCCTGCCCTATGGGTGGCCAGCTTATTATCCTCGGCTTTCTGATCATCTAATATTTGCATTTCTATCCCGGTAAGGTATGTTTGGTCAAATGCCGGGTCTTCATGCACCCCGAAAATGATACCGCTGTTACCGCCCTCGGCTATTTTCCAATCTAACGAAAGTTCATAGTTCTCGTATTCTTTATCAGTTACAAGGTCGCCCTGGTCTTTTGCTTTTACGTCCAGTTGTAATACACCGTCGACAACGTTCCAGGCGCCGGGGCCTTTTTTAAGATAGCTATGCCAGCCATTGGTAGTTTTACCATCAAACAAACTTACGGTTTGTGCCATTAGCGAGTAGTTTACAGCAGTAAATGCCAGGATAATTAAAAAGGTTTTTTTCATTTTACTTTTTGTTTAAAGAATGCGGCTTCCCTGCCGCATGGTTATAGTGGTAGGTAAAATTAGTATATTTTCTTTTCCAAATAAAAATTGGATGAATTATAATAATACTGTTACGTTGGGGGGGTAGAGATTAGAGGTTAGAGATCAGAGATTAGGTGGGAACATGGGTTTGTTGAAGCCGTTCAATCTTTAAACTATATTTTCCTCAACTAATCTCTAATCTCCAGTCTCTAATCTCTATTTCCTTTAATTTAAACTTTGTGATAAGTCTTTAATTTTTTTTCGCTGATAAGCAGGTAACGGTTTTTTAAACATTTTGCGCAAAAAAACACCCTCACAGGTAAAAAAAACAACAGGTTACGGACAAACCAATTCCTGGTCTTTTCAAAATGAAAGGGCGCTGAACATTTGTGGCATCTGAGAAACTCCTTTGGCATAACGGCAATCGGGTTTAGTATTATAAATTGGCATGACCGGGGGTTTCAAAAATATGTTCTATTATCCAAATAATCAAAATTTTACAATGATTTAAGGAGCTTTTAGGCCCTTCCCGGTCAGGGCACAATATTTTGCGATAGCTAACATGTTTATTATTAGCGCTATAGCTTGCTTTTGCCTGTTTATTATGAAGGTGAAAATTTAAACTGATTTTTAAACAATTTGTTATAATTTCTATTATATTTGATATGCCAATTCACCAATTGATTACCAAACCGTTATGAAAAAAGTTTCCAACATCCTTAGCCGTAAGGGGGGCAACGTCATCGCTATTGATGGCAGCACCACTGTTTTAGAAGCATTGAAGCTGATGTCCGATAAAAATATTGGCTCGGTAGTGATCACTGAAGGTGGCGAATACGCCGGCCTGCTCACCGAAAGGGACTATGCCCGTAAAGTGATATTACAAGGAAAATCATCTTTAGAAACACAGGTAAGGGAAATTATGAGCACACACTTCCCGCGGATGATCCCTGAAAACTCGGTTGAAACATGCATGCATGTGATGAGCGAAAATAATATCCGCTATCTGCCTGTATTTAAAGACGGCAAGTTATGCGGGATTGTCTCCATAAGCGATATAGTGACAGAAACTATCCTCTCGCACGAGGAAACTATTGAGCATTTGAAAAGTTATATTAGTTCGTGATGTTTGATTTCGGATTTTCAATTTCGGATTTGTAAAAAGACCGGTTGATAAAATAATGGACTCAATAGGTTGGTTGCCTGACGGCAGACACGGCAGGTACCGGTGTGCCACCTCTTTGCCGACCTGGCACACCCCATTGCAGGACTGAAATTAACAAAGTTACTGTTTATCAGCTATTTGTATTTTCTATTGCCTCCGCGCATGCAATATTATTGCCAACTGTGCCAAGCGTCCCGGCGGCACAAACGCGCATTTATCCTCTTGAAAAAGCTTATACATCCATTCATTTTAAAAAGATGTATATACTTATTAAAATTTTAGCAAATCTTTATTTAGTATAAACTATTATACCGGAAAATTACTAATTTTCGCTCACCAATTTCAGAAACCATGAAAGCGCCATTAAAGATCACTTCATTCGAAGAATACAAACAGGTTTACCGGCAAAGTGTTGAACAACCTGAACAATTTTGGGAAGATATAGCCGAAAATTTCCTGTGGCGCAAAAAATGGGACAAGGTTCTGGAATGGAATTTTAAGGATCCGCTGATCAAATGGTTTCAGGGTGCAAAGCTAAACATTACAGAAAACTGCCTCGATCGTCACCTGGATGCTTTGGGCGACAAACCAGCAATTATATGGGAGCCGAATGATCCGTTGGAAGATCATCGGATCTTAACCTACCGACAGTTGTATGATAAAGTTTGCCAGTTTGCCAATGTGCTGAAAAATAACGGCGCAAAAAAAGGCGACAGGATATGCATTTATATGCCCATGGTGCCCGAGCTGGAAATAGCGGTACTGGCCTGTGCAAGGATCGGCGCTATCCACTCTGTTGTTTTTGGTGGATTTTCTGCTCAGTCAATTGCTGACAGGATTAAGGATGCTGAATGTAATATAGTTATAACTGCTGATGGCGGCTATAGGGGGACTAAAGAAATCCCGCTAAAAAATATTATTGACGATGCGCTGGTGCAATGCCCATCGATAAAAAGATGTATCGTGCTCACCCGCAGCCGCACGCCGGTTAGTATGATAAAAGGCCGTGATGTTTGGTGGGAAGATGAAATAAAAAAAGTGGAAACGCAGGGAAATACTGCTTGCGTAGCTGAGGAAATGGATGCAGAGGATATGCTGTTTATCCTGTATACGTCCGGCTCAACGGGCAAACCCAAAGGCGTAGTGCATACCATTGGCGGGTATATGGTTTATACCGGCTACACCTTTGCCAACGCGTTTCAATATAACCAGGGCGAGGTTTATTTCTGTACAGCAGATATAGGCTGGATAACCGGGCACTCGTACATCGCCTATGGCCCGCTCACCCAGGGGGCAACTACGGTATTATTTGAAGGCATCCCTACCTATCCGTCGCCCGGTCGTTTTTGGGAGATTGTTGAAAAATATAAAGTGAATATATTCTACACCGCCCCAACTGCTATACGGTCGTTAATGAGCTTTGGCGATGAGGCGTTAAAAGGCAGGGATTTCAGTTCGCTAACAAAGCTGGGATCGGTTGGCGAGCCTATAAATGAAGAAGCATGGCATTGGTTTGATGAAAATATAGGCCATAAAAACTGCCCTATTGTTGATACCTGGTGGCAAACAGAAACCGGTGGGTTCATGATCTCTCCAATAGCAGGCATTACGCCGACCAAACCAAGTTATGCAGGTCTGCCTTTACCGGGGATACAGCCAGTTATAATGGATGAAAGTAATAAAATAGTAGAAGGTAATGGCGTAAGCGGAAACTTATGCATTCGTTTTCCATGGCCAGGTATGCTGCGTACCACTTACGGCGACCATGAACGTTGCCGCACCACTTATTTTACCACCTACCCAAACCTTTACTTCACAGGGGATGGCTGCTTACGCGATGAAGATGGCTATTACAGGATTACCGGGCGCGTGGATGATGTTTTAAATGTTTCCGGTCACCGTATTGGGACCGCGGAGGTAGAAAACGCCATTAACATGCACAGCAGCGTGGTTGAATCGGCAGTAGTTGGTTACCCGCATGATATTAAGGGCCAGGGAATTTATGCTTTTGTGATATGCCCGGACCAACACGGCGACCAGGAACTCACCCGCAAAGATATTGCCATGACGGTTACGCGGATAATAGGGGCCATAGCCAAACCCGATAAGATACAATTTGTAACCGGCCTGCCAAAAACACGGTCAGGTAAGATCATGCGGCGTATTTTGCGCAAAATAGCCGAAGGTGACACCAGTAATTTAGGAGATACTTCTACCTTACTTGATCCGGCTGTTGTGGAAGAGATAAAGGCGGGAGCGTTGTAAAGATGCAAGATTATTAGAGGCAGGAAGCAGAAAAGATCGTAAATTTTACCTTGCTTCTATTTCCCAAAACCAAAATGATGTCCCGGATGTTATAACCATACATCTTAAATAAAAAAACATCATGGATAAATTAGAATTAAAGGGCGGTTGGAACCAGGTAAAAGGCAAAATTAAGGAAGCCTACGGCGATTTGACTGATGACGATTTAATACACGAAGAAGGTAAAGACGATGAAACATTGGGAAAGCTCCAGGCAAAAACTGGTAAATCCCGCAATGAGCTGGTGAAGTGGATAAACAGCTTATAAAATTTCAAAAGCTCTGCTGAAACGGGGCTTTTTTATTTGAACAGTTTTGAAAGGTCGATGCTAAATCCTTGTAGTAATACTGAATTTAAATGCTCGTTATTTTGAGCTTTTTGATGAAGGTAATAAGTGCCGTTTTTCAAAGCGTATAACTCGGCGCTTTGTTCTATGGGGTCAACAATAATGTATTCCTTAACGCCATATTTTTCATAAATGTTCTTTTTTTGGCGCAAATCATAATAAGCATTCGAGGGAGAAAGTATTTCAATGACTAAATCAGGGGCACCCTCCACACGATCTTTTATAATATCTTTTCTTTCTTCTGTGATGTAAAGTATATCCGGTTGCAGTACATTGCCTTCATCAAGTTTAACATCCATAGGCGCATATACTAAGAATCCATTGTCGTTTTTATCATCCAAAAATTAGACATAGCTACAACAATTCTGCGGGAAATCAACTGGTGCAAAGGAATAGGTGAAGGCGACATAATTAAATCATAATTGATTAATTGAAAAGGCGCACCTTCTTCCAGCATCATATAATCTTCAACGGTATATTTTTTCTTTTCAGCAGTAGGCATAAGTCAAATATAATTAATTTTGAGCCCAATGAACAAATCCAAACCGACGATACTCGTAGTAAATGACGATGGTATTACCGCCCCCGGAATCAAAGCATTAATGGATGTTATGAAAGAGATTGGCCGTGTGGTGGTTGTAGCGCCGGATAGCCCGCAATCAGGCATGGGACATGCCATTACTATTGGCAAGCCGCTGCGTTTAGATAAGGTTGATATTTATGAAGGTATTGAAATGTACCGCTGTTCTGGCACCCCGGTTGATTGTGTTAAGCTTGCGGTAAATAAAATATTGAAGGGGCAAAAGCCTGATCTTTGTGTTTCGGGCATTAATCATGGCTTAAATAATTCTATCAACGTTTTATACTCAGGCACCATGTCAGCAGCGGTCGAAGGGGCCATTGAAAGCATACCCTCTATCGGTTTTTCATTGGATGATTATACTTTACAGGCAGATTTTAGTCATTGCATAAAATATGTGAAGGAAATAGCGCTGCAAGTTTTAAAAAATGGGGTAATGTCCGGGACTTTGTTAAATGTAAACTTCCCGAATACCCCGCATATAAAAGGTATAAAAATATGCCGGCAGGCCAATGCCAAATGGGCCGAAGAATTTGATGAACGGATCGATCCCAATAAGCGCCCCTATTACTGGCTTACCGGGGAATTTCAATTAAACGATGGAGGCGAAGATACCGATGTTTGGGCACTGGAACATGATTATGTGTCTATAGTTCCAACACAGTTTGATATGACAGCCCATCATGCTATCCCGGCATTGCATGGCTGGAAGTTTGATGTGTGAAAATCGCCATCTTCTTGTTCGCAAATTTAATTTTGTAAAAATAAAGTTACTTATTGTTTGGTGTAAATTATACACTATATTTACAAAACCAATTATAAATTTTATGACTACCAGGCGTTCATTTCTCAAAACATCGGCTGTGCTTTCAGCCGGGCTTTTAGTGGCCCCCAAATTGTTTGCTTATGATCATAAGCACATAGGGTTGCAATTGTACACAGTGCGCGATGCTATGGCAAAAGATCCGGCATCCACATTGGCCAAAGTTGCTAAAATAGGTTATACTTCAGTTGAAGGAACTTATTCGGGCCCAGGAAAGTTTTTTAACGTTCCTACCAAAGATTTTGCTGCAATGTTAAA
>Ga0207033_1226_pt1 | contig 10815 bp, 5 predicted proteins | sample Alteio_BWMinCont_35_FD_153262 | JGI IMG/M metagenome (GOLD analysis project Ga0207033, IMG submission 153262) | Enriched cells from forest soil in Barre Woods Harvard Forest LTER site, Petersham, Massachusetts, United States -... | ecosystem: Environmental > Terrestrial > Soil > Temperate forest >... | reverse complement strand
CCATTATCATGTTCTTAACCACTCCTAAAATCTTAAAATGCTTGTCTTTTACCTGGTCCCATTCAATGGTTTCACCAACAGGATTTTTCAAGCCCATTAATTGTACTGCTGCTTCATTAATTACAAAGCCCGTTGAATCCGTACTCAGTTGTTTTGAAAAATCCCGCCCATCAATAAATTGCCATCCGATGGTTTTACCATATTCTTTTGAAACTGCGATAGTAGAAAACTCTGTTTCTTTGGTGTTTTCCTTGCCTTTCCATGTAAACCCCGTGTTTGTAGACCATATACTGGTGACAGGGCTTGCGGATTCCGCCACATCGGTAACCACACCTGAATTTATAACTTCATTGCTGAACACATTAAAGTTATTCTGAAACTCCGGCGAGTTTATTTGAACCTGGAGTAAACTTTTTGCCGTGTAGCCGAGCGGGCGATTTTTAGCAAGCTGTATCTGGCGGTATACTATAATGGTGCCAATGATCAGCATTATGGAAAAGGTAAATTGTAAAACCACCATTGCTTTGCGCGGCACTGCAGCAAAACGGCCGGCACGGAAAGTACCTTTCAGCACCTTAACGGGATTAAAGGACGATAAATAAAGCGCGGGGTAACTGCCTGCAATAAGACCGGTGCAGCATGTGAAAGCCATACCAGCTATCCAAAACATGGGTTCGCTCCATAAAATGCCGATTTTTTTTCCCGCTACGTCATTAAACCAGGGCAAGCTGAACTGAACAAGTACGATTGCAATCAGGAATGCAAATATTGCAACCAATAGCGATTCACTGTAAAACTGTTTGATCAATTGACTGCGGACGGAGCCAATTGCCTTGCGGATACCTACTTCTTTTGCTCGTTTTTCGGAATGGGCAGTGCTCAGGTTCATGAAGTTGATACAGGCCAATAGCAATACAAATATCCCAATAATACCATAAAACCAGATAAACTGAAGCTGGTCACTTGTTACATTTACACCATTTTCAAACTTTGAGTATAAATGCCACCTGCTCATAGGCTGAAGAAATAATGCTGGTTTTCGTTTGACCATGTCACCAATTGCATGATTTGCCAGCACATTTTTTATGTGGACAGTAGCTTTATTAAAATCAACGCCGGGATTAAGCTGCGTATAAATATTAATGGCGATATTATTCCAATCGGTGTATTTTTTTCGCGCCCAATCATAACTTGAAAGATAAAAATCAAACGGAGCGATAAAAGTTACGTCGTTAAAATCACTGTTAGCCGGCAAATCTTCGTAAATGCCGGTTACTGTTACGGCAAACTTATTATCAATCTTAATTATTTTGTTTATTGGGTCGGCACTGCCAAATAACTTCTCTGCAACTGACGATGATATTAATATGGAGTTAAGTCCTTTCAGGCCACCGCGGCTGCCTTTCAGCATATTCAATGTCAGCATATCCGTGGCTTCTGGCTGCATATACCGGCCGCTTTGAGCGAATTTTTTATCTCCAACCAAGAGCATGTGCTGCTCATTTTGAGTGGACATTACCACGTATTTAAAATCCGCTCCATAAGAAGTACGGATCTCATTTGCCAATGGCATAGGATGAGAATCAATGGTGTACACCACTCCGCTATAATTTGCATTTGCTTTTATTTCGGCAATGCGATCATAATTTTTATGATATGTATTGAACGACAGTTCATCATATATCCACAGCCCAATCAGCATAGCTACGGCCATGCCTACCGCAAGCCCGCCGATGTTGATAAAGGAGGAAGCCTTGTTTTTTATAAGGTTCCTCCAGGCGATTTTTAAATAGTTTCTTATCATGGTAAGTAATTATTGAATTAGTGATTTAGTGAATTATTGAATTAAAAGAATGTCTTTTTTAACTGCAACTGCTACTGCTTACTGCCTACTGCCTACTGCCCACTGCAAACCGCCCACTGCCTACTCACTCTTCAGACTCTTCACCGGGTTCATTAGCGCGGCTTTAACCGATTGAAAGCTTACCGTTAACAAGGCAATTATTACGGCCGTTAAACCCGCCACCGCAAATACCCACCAGGCTACAGGCTGGCTATAGGCAAAGCCCTGCAGCCATTTGTCCATGCCCCACCAGGCGATGGGCGAGGCAATGACGATGGCTAATACCACCAGCTTTACAAAATCAAGCGATAACAACGTGGTAATGCCGCTTACGCTTGCGCCCAGCACCTTACGGATACCAATCTCCTTACTGCGCTGCTCGGCCATAAATGCTGACAAGGCAAACAGGCCCAAACAAGCGATAATAATAGCCAGTATGGCAAACGTGGTGAAGATATGGCCCATGCGCTGCACGTCGGCATACATATTGGCAAAACTTTCGTCCATAAAGGTGTAGCGAATGGGTTGATCAGGCGCAAATTTTTTCCAGGTGGCCGCGATGGATTGCAGGGTGTTTTTTATATCCGTTCCGCTAATTTTTACGCTAACTAATGATGGGCTGAGCCCAAAGTGCAGCGCAAGCGGACCGATCTGGTCGTGCATGGTATCGAAATTAAAATCCTCCACCACGCCGATAACGGTAAAAGTACTGCCGTTGGTAATCCGCGCGCCGACAGGGTTTTTTAAGTTGAGTTTTTTAGCCAGCGTTTGATTAATGATGATGGTTTTACCGGCAGTGTCGTTCGACATATCGTACGAGAAATTGCGCCCCGCCACAAGCTTCATGCCCAATGTTTTGAGATAAGTGTCGTCAACCTGCCAAAACTCGCCAAAAACGCCGGCATCAAGGTTGCTTCGGCCGTCAACAAAGAAAGTATTGCCATCGCGCTTGGTGCCGGTAACGGGGAGGTAATCACTTATGGATACGCTTTTTACCGATGCCAGCTTTTGAAGTTCATTTTTAAAGGCCTTTACGTTTTTATCAGCCAGCGTATTCGTGCCTTGTATCACTACTACCTGGTCCTTATCAAAGCCGACCTTTTTGTTGAGGATGTAGTTCATTTGGTTGTAGATCACAAAAGTGCTGATGATCAAAATGACCGACGTGGTGAACTGGAAAACCACCAACCCGTTACGCAGCACTGAACTTTTGCTGCCGGCGCTCAGCGTACCCTTCAGTACCTGAACCGGCTTAAAGCCTGATAGGTAGAACGCCGGGTATAAGCCTGCAGCAATACCCACCACGAACGCGGAGATAAGCACCACCGGCGCCAGCCACAAAGTATCCCAGGGTATGGTAAGCGATTTGCCGGAAAGGTTATTGAAATAAGGCAGCAACAGCCAGGCCAGCAATAGCCCGATCACGAAGGAAAGAAAGCTGTATAATAGCGATTCTGTCAAAAATTGCTGGATCAAGCCGCTGCGGTACGAGCCCATCACCTTGCGCAAACCCACCTCTTTGGCCCTATTGGCCGATTTGGCCGTTGAAAGGTTGATAAAATTTATACAGGCGATAATGAGGATAAACCCGGCCACCGCGCCAAACAGCCATACAAAGCGGATGTCCCCGTGCGAAAGCCCGTCGTCTATACCGTCCGAGTAAAGATTAATATCGGTAACGGGTTGAAGCACCAGGCTAAATTTTGAGGCTTTCGATGCGGCATCCTTCACACCGTCCCGCATCATTTGCGGGAGCAAATAATTTTTAATAATGCCGGCGCTTATTTTTTTCTCCACTTTTTTGGCATCGGCTCCAGGGCGTAGCAGCAGGTAATCGGGGTAATTAAAATAGCTCCAGTTATTTTGTTCGCCTTTCCCAAATTCTATGCCGGTAAGCGTGAGCAGGAAATTATATTGCAAATGGGTGGTTGCGGGCATATCCTGCATCACCCCGCCAATGGTATAGGGCCTGGTTTTATCATCATTGAGGTACATTACCTTGCCAACCGGGTTTTGGCCGGGAAAGTATTTATCAGCCTTGCTTTTGGAGATCACCATGGTGAGCGGGTTCGTCAGGGCATGCGAGCGGTCGCCATAAATCATGGGCAGTTTGAACATATCCAGCATCTGCTGGTCGGCGAAGGTGATTTTATCCTCGTAACTATTCTCTGCCTGGTCGGCCCGCCTTATTTCGGCGGTACCGGCGCCCATCAGGCTGCCCGGCATCAAACGGCCCGACAATTCCACTTCGGGGAAATCGGACTTCAGGGCTTTTGCCATTGGCGCAGGCCAGGTGGGTTGTGTTACATCGGTGCCATTATCGTTATACTCGCCCACCAACCGGAATATCCGGTTGGCATCGGGCCACGATTTATCGTAACTCAGCTCATCGCGGATATATAATGCAATTAACAAACAGGCTGCGATGCTGAATGCAAAGCCCCCGACTTTGATAACCGCATACATTTTTTGTTTGCGGATTTGCCGGATGGCGATTTTGAAATAGTTTTTTATCATGGATAAATCAATTATTGAATTAGTGATTTAGTGAATTATCGAATTAAAATGGGGGCCTTTTTAACTGCGAACTGTTACGGCGACTGCAAACTTTTTATAACTACGCCAGGCTACTTTTAAATAATTCTCCATCATAACAGGCTTATTTAAAATACGTTCAAAATCAATATTTATATAAAATATATGCCAGTTATATAAGTGACTTATTGTCAAATATTTAAATAAGAAGTTTCTATTGCAACTGTTCGAATCTGAACGGTGTACGTACGGTTTTGGTTTGCTCCGTTAAAACCTATAACTAAAAATAATTGTCACCTTAGTGTAACAACCCGGCTTTATTCACCGTCTTAGTTTTATAAGTAAAAACTTCATAATTTAGCTTGCTGTAAACCAACCTTTATTAATCAATAATTTATGCTAAAGAAATTTTACTTTATCCTATTCTTATTTTTTACTTCGGTCGCATTTGCCCAAAAAACCTATATCCAGTGCGGAAAACTCATCGACGGCATCACGAACAAAGAACAAACAGAAGTTACTATAGTTGTTGAAGGCAATGTGATCACTGATATTCAAAAAGGATATGTTACAGGCAATACAAATGATAAACTGATTTTGTTGAAAGATAAAACGGTTATGCCGGGCCTGATAGATTGCCACGTGCATCTGGAAAGCCAATTCAGCGAAAACACGCTTTTAGAAAGGTTTACGTTTACGGATGCGGATATTGCGTATCGTGCTGCTGTTAATGCGAAAAAAACATTGATGGCAGGTTTTACGACAGTGCGCGATTGTGGTGGAAGAGGTATAAATATCAGCTTGCGAAAAGCGGTTCAGCAAGGCCTGGTTGACGGGCCGAGGATTATTACCGCAGGCAGGGCCATTTCGGCCAGCGGCGGTCATATGGATGGTTCAGATGGGTTTCGTGATGATGCTTTTAACCATAAGATGGGGCCTGATGATGGTGTAGCTGATGGCCGGGATGAGCTGGTAAAAGCCGTTCGCCTTCAAATTAAACGGGGATCTGATTTTATCAAAATAGCCTCAACAGGCGGGGTATTGGATTTAAGTGAAAACAGCTCGGGCGCTGAGTTTACCATTGATGAAATAAAAGCGGTGGTTGAAACAGCTAAAGATTATGGCTTAAGGGTAGCCTGCCACGCGCACGGCGCCGAAGGTATCCGCAGGGCAATATTGGGCGGGGTAACTTCTATTGAACACGGCACTTTTATGAATGAAGAGGACATGGAACTGGCAAAGAAATACGGCACTTATTTAGTCCCTACCATTATCGCGGGGAGATCAGTTGCCGATTCAGCCAAAATACAGGGGTATTTCCCCCCTGTCATAGCCCGCAAAGCCATGGAAGTTGGTACACAAATACAGGCTAATTTTGGAAAAGCCTATAAAGCCGGTGTAAAAATTGCTTTCGGCACTGATGCTGGGGTTTATGCCCATGGCAAAAACTATTTGGAATTTGGCTACATGGTTGAGGCCGGCATGCCGCCCATGGAAGCAATAAAAGCCGCCACAACCAGCGCTGCCGACCTGCTTGGCATCGCCAATAAAACAGGGAGCATCAGCAAAGGGCTGTCTGCAGATATTGTTGCGGTTGACGGTGATCCGCTGAACGATATAGCAGTAATGAAAAACGTAACCTTTGTGATGAAGGAAGGAAAAATTTATAAACAATAAAAACACTTATGATGAAATTCAAAAAACTTTCGGCATTTATTTTTTCGGGCCTTATAACGGGCGTGGCCGTATCTGCATCCTATGCCCAGACCCCTGCTAAGGCTGATGACCCGCTTATGAAAATATACCGCGCAACGCCGCCAAAAATCAACGACCTGGTGCATACCAAACTTGATGTACGCTTTGATTACAAAAAACGGTATATGTACGGCAAGGAATGGGTTACGCTAAAGCCTCATTTTTATCCTACCGACACGCTGCGGCTGGATGCTAAGGGAATGGATCTTAACAATATTTCCATCGTAAAAAACGGTAAAAATATACCATTGAAATTTAAATATGATGATAGCCTAACTGTAGCCATACAGCTGGATAAAGTTTATCATAACAATGAAACTTATACCATTTATATTAATTACACGTCAAAACCCAATCTGTTGCACGTTAAAGGCAGCGCGGCCATTAACGATGCCAAAGGTTTGTATTTTATCAATCCCGATAGCACCGAAAAAGACAAGCCTGTGCAGATCTGGACTCAGGGCGAAACTGAGAGCTCATCGGCCTGGTTCCCTACTATTGACAAGCCTGAACAAAAAACTACTGATGAGATCACGATGACTGTTCCGGCGAAGTACGTTACCTTATCAAATGGCCGCCTGGCTTCGCAAAAACTAAATGGCGATGGCACCCGTACCGATACCTGGAAAATGGAACTGCCACATTCACCTTACCTATTTATGATGGCCGTAGGCGATTTTAAAATCTATCACGACCACTGGCGCAATAAAGAAGTAAATTATTACTTAGAGCCAAAATATGCGCCCTATGCGAAACAGATATTCGGGATGACACCCGAACTGATTGAGTTTTATTCAAAAACATTGGGGGTTGATTTTCCATGGAACAAGTACTCGCAAATAGTAGTGCGCGATTATGTAAGCGGCGCAATGGAAAATACTTCGGCTACACTGCACGGCGAATATGTTCAGGGAACTCCGCGTGAATTGCTGGATGCTTACTATAATGACGGCAGAAGTACCATAGCACACGAACTGTTCCATCAATGGTTTGGCGATTTGGTAACCTGCGAAAGCTGGAGCAACCTAACGGTAAACGAGTCCTTTGCCGATTTCAGCGAAATGCTTTGGGCCGAACATAAATATGGCAAAGATGAAGGGGATGCACATAGTCATACCGCTTTAACAAATTATTTACTCAACCCGGATGCAGCTACAAAAGATCTTGTTCGTTTCCATTATGATGACAAAGAAGATGTGTTTGACGTGGTAACCTACCAGAAAGGCGGTCGTATTTTAAATATGCTGCGCAATTACCTTGGCGATGCCGCATTTTTTAAAGGTTTAAATATTTATCTTAAAACCAATGCTTTTAAAAATGGCGAAGCGCAGCAATTACGTTTAGCCGAAGAAGAAGCAAGCGGCCTTGACCTGAACTGGTTTTTTAACGAATGGTATTACGGCGCAGGGCACCCGGTTTTAAACATCAATTATAAATGGGATGATGCCGCGAAAACCGAAACTGTTTATTTACAGCAAACCCAGGACGGGCAAACCTTTAAATTCCCCATGGCTGTTGATATTTATTCAGGCGGTAAAAAAGAGCGCCACAAGGTTTGGATGAATGATAAAGCCGATACTTTAACCTTCGCGGTAGCTTCAAAACCCGACCTTGTGAATGTTGATGGTGATAAGGTTTTACTATGTGCAAAGACGGACAATAAAACTATTGATGATTTTGTTTTTCAATATTTCAATGCCCCGCTGTACCTCGACCGTTTTGAAGCCATCGATGCGGCTGCAGGCCATCAATCGGATAAAGGCGCACAAAAAGTATTGATCGCTGCGTTAAAAGACAAGTATTATGGTTTGCGTATTAAAGCTATCAGGGCTTTAAACATGAGTAACGACGATATTCATAACGCTGCGTTGCCTGTGCTTACTTCATCGGCGCAAACTGATGAAAATACGTTGGCGCGGGCAGCTGCAATTACCGCTTTGGGCAAATTAAAAGCTGCGGGCAATATGGATATATTCAAACAGGCGCTAAGCAGCCAGTCGTATGCGGTACAGGGGGCAGCTTTAACCGCCATCAGCCAGTTAGACCCGCAACAGGCGCTGCCTTTGGCAAAAGGATTTGAGAAAGATAATAAAGGCGCATTAACACAAGCCATTATTACAGTTTACGCCAAAGCAGGTGGTGATGACCAATGGGCTTATGTATTTGGTGGCTTTAATGATGCTGCGCCACAGATTAAATACAATATGATAATGGGCCCTTTTGGTACAATGATAGGGCATGTTAACAGCTCACAATATGCACAGCAAGGGATTAGCGGCGTTAAAGATTTTGGTGTTAAATACAAAAAATTTGGCATTGGCCCCAATGTGCTAAGCAAATTGAATGAAATAAAAGCAGCACGTACCAAGCTGAATGATGATGCCTCGGCAAAAGCGGCTGATGATGCCATAAAAGCAATTAACGACGCAAATTAAAGATACATTGAGAAATTAAAAGGAGGCGTTCCGGTTACTCGGAACGCCTCCTTTTTTAACATACATCCCTGTAAATTAACATCATTTTAACATTTTCATTTGGCAAATTTATCTATCCTTGTATAAAAAAGAGAACCAAGAGACAAGAATCAAGAACCAAGACAATAGGCGAATCTTGACCCTTTTATCCTGGCTCTTAATTCAAATAAATAAACCGTCATGAAAAAATTATTACTCTTGTTCATTCTGATCATAGGCGCCTGCCAATTAAGGGCGCAGCAATCGTTATTACTTAAACCCGCGGATAGTTTATCAAACAATATGGATAAATATCTTAAGATAAAACCCGGTGATCAGTTTCAGTTGTTTCAGCCAATGCTGAATCTCAGTGAAAGTTTAAGTAAAGTCAATATCGGCTCAGTGGATAGCATGCCTATAATAGCTTTAGCTGGCAATTCTAAAATGCCGGTGGCGAAAATTGGGGGATATTATACGATGCCTGTCAAAAAGATTGGCAGCGAAGATGCTTCGCCAGGTAATGAAAACTTTCTTTTTGGGTTGCCTATGTTTAAGACGCCGTAAGTCAAGTATTTATTTACTAAATCGTTTAAAAAATAAAGCCCCCTCTCACTCGCTGATTGGGGGCTTAACCTAAACCTTATCACAAAAGGCAAGTAGAGTACCTGCCATATGAAGCATGTAATATACGAAAAGTTTCTTTTCAATTTGTTTTATTAAATTTTTTTTAAAATTAAGCCCGGCATTAAATCGGTTGGCATCTAAACGCGGGAGCAGATTAGAGGAGGATATAAAAAAAGCCAAAAATTATTGATATCCCCAACAAAATAGTTGCGAATACGTCAATAAATTGACGATTAGTTGCATCACCGGCAAACACGGCTGTAAAAGAAGATTTTATCTTTTGCATAGATATTTTGAAGGGGTAAATATCTTTTAACACATTATAACGTAAGTATTTATAAAATGTTTTGTTTTAACGGGTTACAGATATTATTACCAGGAATGAGATTTGTCAGCCTCCATTGTTAATTTGCCCTGTTCCCTTTGTTCAACAACTTCGTTAAAGCTTTCTTCATAATGCGGGTGATTGGTATGCATCACCCTGTCCCAAAAGTTAAAATACAAACCATAATTGCATTTCACCAGCCGATGGTGCATATTATGGTGCGTTGAGGTATTGTGCCATTTAAATAGTTTATGGCTGGCAAAACCTTTCGGGAAAAGCTCATATCCCAAATGTCCCCCAATATTTATGAGCAATGAATAAACCGAAAAAAATACTATTGCCGAAACATGGTGCGGTATGGTAAAAGCTATAAGCGGCAAAATCCCGATCTCCACCAAAGCCTCTACAGGGTGAAAAGCATAGGCGGCAAAAGGCGTTGGATTAACGGATAAGTGATGTGTTTTATGCACTGCTTTAAAAATCGGCTTCCAATGCATTAAACGGTGTGTCCAGTAGAAATAAGTATCATGTAAAACAACCATCAGCACTATGCTGAAAAAATAGTATACATAACCATATTTATTAATAGGGCTGTAAACCCAGGTTAAACCGTTGTTGGCTGCCCAAATCACCAGGGTAATAACCGCGCCAAAGACGAGTATGGTAAAAAGCGAATATTTTATTTCGTGAATAATATGCTTTTTTTTAGGGTACCACTGCTGAATTTTTGAGTGCCAGTATTTTTTATCCTTCCAGACATAAAAAAACAAGTAAAAAGCACTTGTAAACAGCAAATACCTATAGCTAAGGTCGAATATTACCTTTAGTGAATAGAATGTATTTGCTGCAGATGAAAACATACTTTTATGCGCAAGAACCAAGAGTCAAGATCCAAGAATCAAGATTTAAGAAATAGGAAAACATGCGAATTTTTACTCATTTGTCTTGACTCTTGTATCTTGATTCTTGGCTCTCCTTTTTAGAACGTTAAATATTAAAAATCCTTATTCAGCAGTTTCTCCAGTTCGGCAAAACTGATGTTCATTTTAACACGGCCCTGTTTGGCGTATGAAAGTTCACCGGTTTCCTCCGAAATGATAATGGCGGTAGCGTCATTTGTTTCGGTAACACCAATGCCTGCACGGTGGCGCAAACCAAATTGCGCGGGCAGGTCGGTTTTTTCTGTCAATGGCAATATACAACTGGCTGATTTGATCTTATTTTCAGCAATAACAACCGCGCCATCATGTAGCGGACTGGTTTTTTGAAATATGCTTTCC
>Ga0207033_1225_pt1 | contig 10842 bp, 10 predicted proteins | sample Alteio_BWMinCont_35_FD_153262 | JGI IMG/M metagenome (GOLD analysis project Ga0207033, IMG submission 153262) | Enriched cells from forest soil in Barre Woods Harvard Forest LTER site, Petersham, Massachusetts, United States -... | ecosystem: Environmental > Terrestrial > Soil > Temperate forest >... | reverse complement strand
TAATGGGGCCGCGTCTGGCGCGAATGTAGGTTCCATCGGGTACCGAAGCGCGGGGAAAATCCGTAAATCGTTTGAGCTTGATGGTTTGCGGCGCTTGTCGGGATGTCTGGACAAGGTAAACAACCCCCACGTATGATACGCGGTACGGTCCCAGATCCTGTAGGTTTTGGGGCTTGGCATACCGGTTTTTTCCCATTTGCTGAATTTTTGGGCGGGCGCTTCATGTCCCCGAGGAATGTCAGCGAATCCTGCGAAGAACAATTCGGAAGGAGACGGATGGCGCCAGGGCAGAAGTCGGCCACGGAACTCGCAGAGCCTGTGCCGCAGCTTGAAGGCGCGCGCGTTCGCGAGCAGCTGCAGCGACTCCTGGCCCACCCTCTTTTCGCCAACAGCAAGCGCTATCCGGCCCTACTGGCCTATGCCGTGGAGCAGACACTTCAAGGGAACGCCGCGGAGTTGAAGGAGCGCAGCATCGGGGTGGAGGTGTTCGGCAGGTCGCCGAGCTATGACGCCAACTCCGACCCTGTGGTACGGATCACGGCCGGAGAAGTGCGCAAGCGACTGACGCAGTACTACTACGATCCGGTTCACCGGGGCGAGGTCATAGTCGAGCTACCCATAGGCTCCTACGTGCCTACTTTCCGGGAGCCGGAGCGGGCCCCGGAACCCGACCCGCAACCCACAACGCCAGGCGTGGATATCGAAGCCGAGGCGATGGCGGCGGTTCCTTCCCGGAGCGATTCGAGGTGGTGGAGGTACCGCTGGGTGCTCGCCGCAGGATTCGCCATCATGCTGGCTGGGCTCGCAGGAACAGCAGGATTGCTGGTTGGTCTTGGAACCCATCCGGAGCCGCCGCCGCCCTCGGACATCGACCGGTTCTGGGCGCCGGTTACTTCGAGCGTAAATCCGACGACCTTTTGCCTGGGCGAGCCGGCGAAAAACATCGACGTTGGTTCGATCAACTCGCTTGACGCCTCGCCGAGCAATCCCAAGCCGGAGCCGCTGTACTTCCGGCTGCACTACTCGGGCAATCTTGCGCTGGCGGATGTGATCACGCTGACTCGCACGGTCGCTGCGCTGGCATCGCAGCACAAGGCGTTTCGCGTGGTGCCTGCGTCAGAGGCAACCTTTGCCCAACTGCGCGAAGGACCGTTCGTGCTGATCGGCGCATTCGACAACATCTGGACGCTGCGCGTGACGCAGAAGCTTCGCTTCGGATTCGAGTCCAAAGACGGCGTCGCCCTGCTTGTAGACCGCAATAGTCCGAAGAAGACCACGTGGGCTACAGCCTGGGATCTGCCTTATCAAAAGTTGTCGCGCGATTACGCGATCGTAGCGCGAATACACGACAAGACCACCGGACAGCCTGTGATCATCGCGGCCGGCATTTCGGAAGAAGGAACTGAGGCCGCGGGAGAGATCCTCTACAACCCCGAGTATCTCGGGTCACTGCTTGCCAAGGCTCCTCGCAACTGGGAGGAAAAGAACATGGAGGCGGTGATCGAGACGCAGGTTATCGAGGGCCACCCCGGGCCGCCTAACATTCTCGCAGTCGAAACCTGGTAGCGCGCGAATCGGAGCTGGAGTTCCAGAAGAACTTTGAGAGCCGTGCTATTTGCTCTTGGACTTCTGAGCGGCCCAGCGGCGGCGTTGCGCGTCGGCGATCCGCTTGCGTGCTTCAGGGCTCAGAACGCGCGCTTTCCTCGCTGTCTTTCTGGATGCGGACTTGGTCTTGCGCGGAGTCGATGTAATGGAGTTGGCTCCGGATCCGGCGAGCAACTTGCGGACTTGCGTCAGTCTTGCAATTTCAGAATCAATTTGAGAGAGGATCGAGTCAATCGTCATAGGTGACAGGATATCCCATCTCCCAACAAATTGGCGACAAACGTTTTCAGTCGAGATTACTTCCTTCGGTCTGCGAGCTTAGTCAAAGTTGTTTTTATTTCGATAACAATCCGAGCGAAACAACGGCAAACGTCGAATCGCAGTTATCAATTGGTAACTCTCCCAATTGACTGGAGTCCGCAGAGAATACCGGGTCCACTTGAATCCGCGGGCCAATAAGTTGACCGCTTCGGGCGCGGCGCCTGCGTTCAAGAACAATACACGAGTAATGAAAAGGGACGAGCAATGCGCTCGTCCCTCCGGCTGCAACCGTGATCGCGTTTTCTTAGCCGAGATACTCGACGTGTACATATGTGCCGAGCCTGGTGTTGTAGGCAAGATACCAGCCCGGGTGATCCGGATCATCGTAGATCACGATGTTATCCGAGTCCCACAGCCATCCATCGACGTAAGGAGCATCCCACGGCGCAACATGCCAAAACCAGCCGTGGAACCGGAAGCGGTCGGGGCTGCCGCCTTCGAGCCGCCAGGTATGGCGCGGGCCGAAGCCGCCACTGAAGCGTCCGTGCTCCCAGGGATGATCGAGATGATAATGGGCATCGTCGCGGCCCGAGTCGTGGCCGACCCAGACTCGCCCATCAACATGCGGCGCATTCGGGTGGTCAGGCTGATCGCGAAAATCGCGACGCTGATCTGCGTGTTGATCGGCATGTTGATCTGGATGTCCGCGATCGGGCGCGGCCTGATGTTGGTTGCCGTGATAAGGCGCTGGTCCGCGAGCCGGCGGCGGATGACTCTGATGTTCCTGACCACCGCCATGTTCGTGCTCCTGCACGGCGAAAGCGGGAACGCCCACCACCAGCAATGCCGTTAAAGCAAAGTGCGCTATGCGCATAACTTTCCTCCAGGTTGCCAGCCGCGCCTGCTTCGACGCAATGGGAATGCGCGACCTGACAAACTACACCTTACAACTTAGATGCGCCATATGGGATGAAATCGCGCCCGCAGATGGTGAAGGCCGTCCCCTCGCAGGGACGGCCCGACCAAACTCTAAGTTCAGGAAAAACCGTAACTACGCTCCCACGGGAGCAGGCTGCCGGCGCCATGCGTAGAGCGGGAATTGGTTGGCCATCTCGGAGACTTCGCCGCGGATGCGGTCAAGAGCCGCGTCGTCATTGCGCTGGTCGAGGGCCTTGGCGATCCAGCGAGCGATCCGGCGCATTTCAGGTTCTTTCATGCCGCGCGTGGTGAGCGCGGGTGTGCCGACGCGAATGCCGGAAGGCTTGAGCGGCGGATTGGTGTCATAGGGAATCGCGTTCTTGTTGACGGTGATGCCGGCCTTGCCGAGGGCGAGTTCAGCCTCCGAACCAAGGATGCCTTTGGCGAAGACATCGACGAGGATGAGGTGATTGTCGGTGCCGCCGGAGACGATGCGGTAGCCGGCCTCCTGCATGCCCTGCGCAAGCGTGGCGCAGTTGGCGACGATCTGGCGGGCGTAGGTGCGGAACTCGGGCTGCATCACTTCAAGGAAGGCTACGGCCTTCGCGGCGACGATGTGTACGAGGGGGCCTCCCTGCTGGCCGGGGAAGACCGCCTTGTCAACCGCGGAGCCGAGGTCCTTGCTGCACAGGATCATTCCGGCGCGCGGTCCACGAAGGGTTTTATGCGTGGTGGTGGTGGTGATGTGAGCATGCGGCACAGGCGAGGGATGTGCGCCGCCGGCAACCAGACCGGCGATGTGGGCCATGTCGAAGATATAAACGGCGCCCACCTTGTCGGCGATTTGGCGCATGCGGGCAAAGTCCCATAGGCGCGGATAGGCGCTGCCGCCGCCGATGATGGCCTTGGGCTTCTCGCGCGTGGCGATGGCTTCAAGTTCGTCATAGTCGATCAGCTCGGTGTCGCGGCGCACGCCGTAGAAGGTGGTTCGATAAAGCTTGCCGCTGAAGCTGAGCTTGTGACCGTGGGTGAGGTGGCCGCCGTGCGCGAGATCGAGGCCAAGGATGGTGTCGCCGGTCTGCAGCACGGCCATGTAGGCCGCGGCGTTGGCCTGCGAACCAGAGTGCGGCTGGACGTTGGCATGCTCTGCGCCGAAGATCCGGAGGGCGCGGTCGCGCGCCAGGTTCTCAACCACATCGGCGTATTCGCAGCCGCCGTAGTAGCGTCGGCCGGGATAGCCTTCGGCATACTTGTTGGTAAACACCGAGCCGGCGGCTTCAAGCACGGCCTCGGAGACAAAGTTTTCGCTCGCGATCATTTCCAAGCCCTCGTGCTGGCGGAGGGTTTCATGTTCGACGGCTGCGGCAACTTCCGGGTCGGCCTGGGCGAGGGTGCGAGACATGCGATCGGTCATGTAAGAATTCTATTCCGTTTTGTCTGCCCCAGACAGGCAGACAATTCCGGGTTGAAAGGGGTGGTGCAGGGCTGGCGGAAAGCTCGCGCATATGTGATCGCCGCACTTGAGTTGTTCCGGTGTCGGCTGGTTGGATGGATTTATGAATTCTGGTTTTGGTTTTCTTCGTTTTCTCTTCGTGATCTTGTGTTCGGGTCGAATGGTGATGGGGCAGTCAGCCGGGATCGATCCGGGGCTGCTAAGCAAAGCAAATTCAGGCGATGCCACCGCGCAGGTGGCGGTGGGCGAGAAGTATGCCGCCGGCGTAGATGTAGCGCAGGACTTGAAACAGGCGGCGGACTGGTATCGCAAGGCCGCCGAACAAGGCAATACAGCCGGAGAGATTCATCTTGCGGAGCTTTATCGCGATGGCCGGGGCGTGGATCGCGATAAAACGCAGGCGGCGGACTGGTACCGCAAAGCTGCGGACCAGGGCGATGCCGGCGCGCAAGGCACGCTGGCCATGCTGTACGTGATGGGACAGGGCGTGCCGCAGAACGATGTAGAGGCGTACTACTGGCTCGATCTTGCCGCCGCCGTGAAATCGCCCAAGCAGGATCAGTACATCGCCAACCGGCAGAATGTGGGCACGCGCATCACTGCCGACGAATTGCAGCAGGTGCAGGAGCGCACAGCCAAATGGAAGACTGCGCATCCACGGTAAGGCGTCGGGCACTGATCAGGGTTTGATGATGCCTTGCGCTGCCGATGTTACCTTCCCTGAGTGTGCGTCGACAGCGAAGACCACCAGCCTGACATTCGAGCCTTCCGTTAGCGTCGCATCGACAGGCAAGGTGAACTCCTGCGCATCCCCGGTTCGCTTCAGCTGGCGGAGCACGCGCACGACCGCGGTGTGCTGCAGGGTGCGGCCGGCGTTTTCGCCGCGAGAAACCTCGGAACGCGCGGCGTCAGCGGCGATGGCTGCATACCAGCGGACGGAGCTGTTGACCGGACCGCTTCGCAGGGAGAATGTCGCCCTGCCGTTTTGCAGGCGCGGATCCAGGATTTCGAGCGGAACCTTTGCTTGCGCGGCAGACGACTGAATGGCCTGAGTGAGCGCATTGCGATCACTCCCCACAAACTGCTTTGCGCCATCGACCACCATCTGGGGCGTGTAGACGGAGTCGAGTCTGAAGCGGGCAGAATACTGCTGCTGCCGTTCATCCATCTCGTCGAAGGAGAATGGATCGCGCCACCCCTGATGATTCCAGTAGGTCACGTGCTCGCTGAGAACGATGGCCTGCGCGCCGGGAACGAACTGCGTTGAATCAAGGCGCATCAGCAAAGCATCAGCCGGAGGGCAATCAGAGCAGCCCTCTGAAGTGAACAGCTCTACCAGCACAGGTTGCCGATTGTCCGCCTGCGCAGCACACAGCATCGGTCCGCACGCGACGGCTGCGGCGAAAAGCCACGCGCTGATCTTGTTTGAAACCACTCGCAACATGAACATACGACAACTTCCTGTGGACTAAAGTTACAGCAAGGCTTCGGCGAATTGCGAGAACAACACTCGGCGTGCGCCGATGTTGCGCATTGCGCGCAAAAATAAAGTCAGGCAACTTTCGCAAAAACCCTGTGTTTCCTTCACCATGGGCGGGCAAGAAAGCCCGAGGCCCAAGGGAGGAAACACCGATGAAACGCACGTTCATTACTCTTACAGCCGCAGTTCTGATGACCACGGGCCTTGCCGTTGCCCAGGACAACCGGACGATCAACCAACGCCGTGAAAACCAGCAGGACCGCATCGCGCAGGGCGTTCGCTCTGGCCAGCTCACCGCCCGCGAAACCGGACGCCTTGAAAACCGCGAAGCCCGCGTGAACCACGAGATCCGCAACGATCGCCGCGCGCACGATGGCCACCTTACCGCTCGCGAACGCGCCCAGGTCAACCGGCAGCAGAACCGTATGAGCAAGTCGATCTATCGCGACAAGCACAACGGCGCCCGGTACTAATGCGATGACGCCACTTGCGCGGCTTACCCCGTTAACGCAAGACAGCAAATGCAGAACGCCCCATCCTTCGCGCAGGGCATGTTCGAAGGATGGGCGGGTAGTTCGCCGGTTCCCGCTCGAAAAGAAGATCTCCGATCTCTCGGAATCGGCATCAACCGCTATTCTGATGGCATGCATGGTTCTCTCTCCCGCGCTTTACTCCTTCACACAACTTTTGCTGTTGCGGTTTGTTCAAGCGGGCTGGGGCAGTCGCGTGAACTAACCCTCACTCCGGCGATCGTCGAAGCGGGTGCGCCGGAACTGATTCGTGTGGAAGCGCCGCACGCTGATTCAGTGCGCGGAGAGTGGCTCGGCCATAAGATCGCGTTCTTCAAATTGCACAATGGCACCTGGGCCGCCCTTGCGGGCGTTGATGTAGAAGCGCCGGTAGGACCGTCGACGCTTCACATAGCGGCAATAGGTCACGATCTCAATAACAAGATTGACAAAACGGTCGAGATTCACGCCGCGCACTATCGCACCGGCACGCTGAGCGTGGCGCCCAAGTTCGTGGAGCCAGGCCCCGACGCGCTCAAGGTGATCGAAGAAGAAAGCAAAGTCAAGGCAAAGGTCTTTGGCGAGAGTGCGAAGGAGCCGCTGTGGGCGGGCAATTTCCGCGCTCCCGTTGCGGCCCAGCCCACCGACAGCTTCGGCACGCGGCGCATGTTCAACAAGAAACTGGCCAGCATTCATAAGGGCGCGGACTTCCGCGCGGCCATGGGAACGCCCGTGCACGCCGCCAACAGCGGAGTGGTTGTGCTGGCCCGCCCCCTCTACTACGAAGGCAACTGCGTCATCATCGACCACGGCATGGGACTGTTTACGCTGTCGATGCACTTCAGCCGCATCGATGTTCATGAAGGGCAGCACGTGAAGAAGGGCGATCAACTGGGCTTGAGCGGTGCCACGGGTCGGGTGACCGGCCCTCATCTGCATTGGGCGGTGCGCTGGGAAGGTGCGTATCTCGACCCGCTGAAGCTGCTGAAGCTGAACCTCAATGAGGCGCCATGATCATGTGACCGGGCGTGAGGCGTGCGCCACTAGCGCATCATCATCTCTTCGCGCTCGGCAGTCTCGCTCGAATCGTCGTCGGTAGAGCGCATCCGCTTCTCTTCGCGAAGCCGCTTGAACGCGCGATGCACGAATGATCCCAGATACCAGCCGTCGATGTACTTGTAGGGCGTCTCGCCTGTGGTGTAGTGGCCGCACGGCAGCACGCGCGGCTCAAAGTTCACGCCATGGCGGCGGAACGCATCCACCACCTGCAGCGAGTACTCGCGCGGAAAGGTAAGGTCGTACTCCGCATAAACCAGCAGCACCTTCTTGTCGGGTCCGCCTGCGGCGCGGCTGGCGAACTTGTCGTAGTAACTGATTGGGCTGATGGAAGACCACAGCGCGCGCAGGCGTTCCTGCGTGAGCCCGGCATCTTCGAGACCTTGGCGAATGTGCCGGGTGCTCTGTCCCGCCCACACCACGTCGCCAAACGATGTGGAAGCGTGATTGAAGGCGTTCACGCGGATGCGCTTGTCGTGTGCGCTGGCAAGGAACGCGTAGCAGGAGCCCAGGCTGGTGCCCAGCACACCGAAGTGCTCGTAGCCCTGCTCTTCAAGCCAGTCGATGCAGCAGCGAATGTCGATGACGGCCTGGCGGCATGCTGAGAGCGTCCGCCCAATGTTGGCGCTTACCGCGTAGTCGCTGCGCTCCAGCTCCGTGGGACGGCGAATGTCGTGATAAGGCTTGGAGAGCCGCAACGCGGAGACGCCCATGCGGTTGAAGACCGCGCAAAGCGCGTTATGGCTGAAGGCGTCGGCATTCCATTGCGGCAGCACCACAATCGCCTGCCTGGGCCGCGCCGGATCCTTGTGCGCGGGGGCGGGAAACCAGCGCGCATTCACCAGGTCATTCTCCGGATAAGGCGTGCGCTCCGGCGAGGTGAACCGCAGATACTGGGCGTGCTCCAGCTCGCCATTCTCGGCCTTGCGGCGCAGCTCCGCGTCGTGCGCCAGCGTCTCCGGACGTACGTTGGTGGGAAACAGCTGCGGATAGCGCCTCTCCAGGCGGAAATCGGCGGGACGTTCGTAGCCAAAGAACTCGTCGCTGTGCCGGATCAGGATTTCGTTAATGCGCCGCATCGCATTTTCCTGCCCGGCGGCATCTCCGCTGTAGGCGCGATGCAACTCAGCGTCGGCCAGCTTATGCTCCCGGAGAAACGGCTCAATCCACTCCAATCCCCATTCCAGTGGCCGTACCACGCGATTGGCATCGAGCGAGGTGAGCTTCGTCTCCCACCGGTACATCCAGTCCGCGTAACGTTTCTTCAGCATTGTCTTGTTCCAGTTTACCAGCCACGTTGTTAGAAGCCTGAATTGCGCTGTTGCAACCAGATGAATTGCGATCCGCCAAGCCAATAGCGGCAAGATAGGATGAAGGGATGGAGCGAGACCCGGATGTTGAACAGCGCATTGCGTTTTTCGGAGGAAGCTTTGACCCTCCGCATTTCGGTCATCTCGCGATTGCGCGCGCGGCTCGCGACGCGCTCTGCCTGAATAAGGTCCTGTTTGTTCCCGTAGGTTTTCAGCCGCTGAAGCCCGCGGGTTCAACGGCGCCGTTTGCCGATCGCGTTGAGATGACGCGGCTAGCCATCGCCGGCGAGCCGGCCTTCGAGCTATCGCTCGCCGATGCGCCCGATCGGCAAGGCCGTCCCAATTACACGCTCGACTCGCTGCGCAAATTGCGGCAAGAGGTCGGGCCGGGGGCCGCGTTGTTCTGCCTGATGGGCGCCGACTCTTTTGCGAGCCTGCAACGCTGGCACGGCGCCGCGGAGATGCCCTTTGCGGCAACGCTGATTGTTGCCTCGCGACCGGGACTGCATCTCAACGATCTCCCGGGAATGCTGGGCAACGGCCTGTCGCTCGAAGTCGCGCAACCGCCGGCTGCCTGCCCGGGTCACGGCGTGGATATCCGGTCCTTTTTTGTGCGCGATCCATCCGGCCGTACGGCGCCGCTTTACTTGCTTCCCGGGCTCGACGTGGAGATCAGCGCGTCGGCTATCCGGGCGCAATCCGGTTCGGCTGAATTTGTTTCTCCCGCGGTGAGGGAGTATATCCGGACCACGGGTCTTTACCGGTAGCGGCCGCGTCCTCCTTGCCCCGGGCTTGCGCTAGCGTCTACGATGAAGCTCGGAGAGCCACTGCAGCAAATGGCAACGAGCAAGACACACCAGCAAACCAGCATCCTCGTTCAGGCGGCAGCCGCAGCCTGTGAAGACAAAAAGGGCGTAGACACCCGCATCCTCGAGCTCGATCCCGCGGATTCGGGTCTTTCCGATTTTTTCCTGGTCACCTCGGCCACCAACGACCGGCAGGCAGTCGCCATCGCCGATGAGATTGAGCACCGCCTGAAGCGCGACTTCGGCATGATGCCCAACTCCGTTGAGGGGCGCCGCAACGGCGAGTGGATCCTGCTCGACTACGTGGACTTTGTGGCGCACGTGTTCTTGGCGGAGCGCCGCGCCTTCTACGACATCGAGCGTCTGCGCAAATCCGCGAAGCCCTTCACCGTTCCGGAGTTCGACACGGAGCTGAAGAACGCGTTGGCCGAGAAGACGCGGGCGGTGCGTAGCGCCTCAAAGAGCTCCGGCGCAGTTAAGAAAAATGCCCCGGCGAAACGACCCGCGAAAACCGCGGTGAAGAAGAGCCCCACGAAGACCTTGCCGGCAAAGAAGAGGCCGGCGAAGAAGGCTGTGGCGAAAAGGAAGTCGGCTGGTCGCCGCAAATAGGCCGGTTATGGTGATCCAGAATGGCAAAGAGGGCGCCCGAGGGCGCCCTCTTCAATTTTCTGCCGCAGTCTCTAGAAGGTGAACTTTCCGTGAACCTGCAGCACTCGTTGCGTAACCGCCGCACCCTGGAATGAGCCGTATGGGCTGGTAGGCGGAGCCACCGTCGACTGGATCTGACCGAAGGCGCCCGAGCTGATGTCCCCCACCGGGCTCGCAAAGTTGGCATGGTTGAATACGTTGAAAGCGTTGGCGCCAATCTGGAATGTCAGCCGCTCTTTATTGACGATCTTCTTCAGAAGCTGAATGTCCGTGTTGACGTAGTGCGGACCAAACAGAGAGTTGCGGCGCAGATCGCCGAACCCTGCTTGCGAGCCGGAAGCGACAAACTGAGTCACATCCATGCAGGCGGTGTCGACGCAGGAATGCGGTTTGCTGCCAGTCGGGTTCGTAATCTGGTGCTGGCTGACGCCTGTAGCGAGCTGCGGTGTCAGCGTGCCACCAGTGTTGGGTAATCCACCGAGAACTGCGCCGTTGGTAAGCGTGAAGGGCTCGCCGCTCCGATAGTACGTTTTCGCGCCTACGACCCAGCCGCCAATGACTTCATTGAGAACCATGTTGGACGATTTGAACGGCTCTTCATACACCAGATCGCCCACCAGGTTGTTGCGAATGTCGTAATCGGAGTTGGAGTAATTCAGGTTTCCGGCCCCCAGGGAAGGCGTCATCTGGCTGGCTACCGAGCCACCATTGAAGGGCTCGCCTTCGCCACCGTTCGAGACCATGTCGAGCGAATGGCTGTAGGTATAGCTCAGCTGGCCGGTCACGCCGTGGCCGT
>Ga0207033_1221_pt1 | contig 11026 bp, 6 predicted proteins | sample Alteio_BWMinCont_35_FD_153262 | JGI IMG/M metagenome (GOLD analysis project Ga0207033, IMG submission 153262) | Enriched cells from forest soil in Barre Woods Harvard Forest LTER site, Petersham, Massachusetts, United States -... | ecosystem: Environmental > Terrestrial > Soil > Temperate forest >... | reverse complement strand
AAGAAAACGGGATTGATATCAGTAAACAAATAACAAGAAAATTTGTAAGAGAAGATTTCGACAGATTTGATAAAATTTATGCCATGGCTGAAGATGTGGTGGATGAAATGAAAATGATCAGCGGACAAAAATTTGATGCAAAGAAAGTTGATCTTTTATTGAATGAATTATATCCCGGAGAAAACAGGGATGTTCCGGATCCATGGTCAAGACCTGAATCTGTTTATCACGAAGTATTTGAATTAATTGATGAAGCTTGTAATACAATCGTTAATAATGGTAAATTGTTAATGGTGAATGGTAAATGATTTAGAGCTCATTAATTCGAGTTTTGTTATTTGCTTTATTGTTTTTTGAATTTTTACTTTTTAATTTTTACTTTTTATTTCAACCAATGTCAAAACCAAGTATACCACAAGGCACAAGAGATTTTTCCGCGGAAGTGGTTCGTAAACGCAATTATATTTTATCTACCATAAAAAATGTTTTTGAATTATATGGCTTTCAACCACTGGAAACTCCGGCGATGGAAAATCTGAATACATTGATGGGGAAATATGGTGAAGAAGGTGATCGTTTAATTTTTAAGATCATCAACAACGGCATCAGCGATCCTAAAAATATCGATAAAGCAAAAGCTGGTTTTGAAAAAGTACTGGAAGGGAAAAGCAGTTCGGACTTAACTGAAAGAGCTTTAAAGTATGACCTAACAATTCCGTTTGCACGTTATGTTGCAATGAATCATACACAACTAACGTTTCCGTTTAAACGCTACCAAATACAACCGGTTTGGCGTGCAGACAGACCGCAAAAAGGCCGCTATCGAGAGTTTACACAATGTGATGTAGACGTTGTAGGAAGTAAAAGTCATCTAAACGAAGCTGAATTAGCTAACATTTATGCAACTGTTTTTTCAATTTTAGGAATTGATGTTGAAATAAAAATTAATAGTAGAAAAGTTTTGGCTGGAATTGCTGATTTTATCGGAGAGCCAAATAGACTTATTGACATAACCATTGCTATTGATAAATTAGACAAGATTAATATTGATGGCGTAAAAGAAGAACTACGCCAGAAAAGATTTTCCGAAGAAAAAATACAGTTACTTAACGATTTTCTTTATTCTGGTGCAGATAGAATAGTCTTCGATGAAATAGCGAGCAAAGAATACAATCATAAAAAATTAAATTTTTTAAGTACTCAATACAATAATTTAATTCTGCAAGAAGGAGTTAAAGAATTAGAAAGCATTCTCGCACTCACTAAAAATATAAATAATATAAGTGTTGATTTTACTTTAGCTCGTGGGCTTAATTATTACACTGGCATAATTTTCGAAGTAAAAGCAAATGATGTACAAATTGGAAGCATTGGCGGCGGCGGTAGATACGATGATCTTACTGGATTATTTGATGTACCTGGTATACCTGGCGTGGGTATCAGTTTCGGTGTTGACAGGATATATGATGTAATGGAAGAACTAAAATTGTTTCCAGAAAATTTACAAGTAAGCACCAAAGCTTTATTTTTTAATATGGGCGAAACTGAAAGTCTTTTTGCTTTTGGCATTATGCAACAATTACGCGGACAAGGAATTGCCTGTGAATTATATCATGAATTTACAAAAATTGGCAAGCAGTTTACATACGCAGAAAAGAAGAATATTCCTTACGCGATCATAATCGGCAGTAAAGAAATGGAAGAAAATAATTGCGTAGTTAAGAATCTTGCAACCGGTGTACAAAATACTGTTGCAATTGATAAATTATTTAATGAAATAGCGAATTAGTAATCAATCTGTTGTTATTATAATACTTTACCCTGCTGCCATTCATTGCAATTGAACCTAATTTCCTGTTTCCTCATACATTAACAGTACCTTCGTGCTGTAAAATGTTGCATTTGCCGCAATATTTTAGCTTTCTTTCACCCTTTAGCCAATATAATAAAGTTTATGTACACTCATATTTGGAATAAATACCTGCCAGTGATCAGGATCCTGTTAAAAAAATCAGCAGCTGGTAATCAAACGCTGGATCTAAACCGTATCGATTTTGAAAGAGCCGGTAGCGGACGTAAAGCAGGATACAAATTCAATATTGAGCTGGAAGATGGAAAAGTTGGTAACGTAATTAGTGGTTCAGATCTTGCGAGCCATTTAGCGATCGTATTATTAGAAGATGCAGGCATCAAACAAATATTAAAAGATAGTAATTACAGCATCAGCTTAAATACAAGATTTCAATTATTAATAAAAAATACTTCTATCGCGAAGAAAGATGAAACACCATCTGCTGCAGATTCTTCGGCTGAGTAAACAAACTTAATCAGGTAATATTTTGACATTTAAAGATTTCGGTTTCGACGAACGTTTAATAGAAGGTATTGAATCTTCCGGTTACAACACGGCTACACCTGTTCAGGAACAAGTAATTCCATTAGTGTTGCAAAACAAGGATGTGATAGCATCTGCGCAAACTGGTACCGGCAAAACAGCAGCATTTCTTCTCCCCTTAATTAATAAAATAATAACGGCTCCATCCAATCATGGAAGCAGTATCACGGCTTTAGTAATTGTACCAACGCGCGAGCTGGCAGTGCAAATCGCACAACACATGGAGGGCCTGTCCTACTTCACTTCGGTTAGTTCAATTGCTGTTTATGGTGGCGGAGATGGTAACGCATTTGTGCAGGAAAAGAAAGCGTTAAGCATGGGTGCCGATGTTGTGATATGCACACCCGGCAAGATGATCGCTCATATAAATATGGGTTATGTAAAATTCGATGGTCTTAAATATTTAGTGTTGGATGAAGCGGATCGTATGCTGGATATGGGATTTTATGATGATATCATGCGCATCATTAACAGTCTGCCTGCTAAAAGACAAAACCTTTTATTTTCAGCCACTATGCCGCATAAAATACGGGAGCTGGCAAAAAAAATATTACATCAACCGGAAGAAATAAATATTTCTATCAGCAAGCCAAATGAAAAAATTGTACAGCTGGCTTATGTTGTGTACGAACCACAAAAAATTCCTTTAGTAAAATATATACTGCATCAAAAAACTTTTAAATCTGTATTAATATTTTGCAGCAGTAAAATGAGTGTCAAACAATTGAACCGTGATCTTAAAAAAACGGGTTTACCAATTGATGAAATTCACAGTGATCTTGAACAGGATGTGAGAGAAGATACTTTAATGAAATTTAAAAGTGGCCGGCTACAGATTTTAGTGGCTACAGATATTTTAAGTCGTGGTATTGATATTGATAACATCGATCTGGTAATAAATTACGATGTGCCACACGATGGTGAAGATTACGTTCACCGTATTGGCCGTACAGCTCGTGCCGCAGCCGAAGGCACAGCCATCACTTTTGTAAGTGAAAAAGAACAACGCAAATTTGCAAGCATCGAAAAATTAATCGGCAAGCCGGTTCCTAAAGCTGTTGTACCTGAAGAGTTTGGTGAAGTACCTGAATATGCGCCCACTACATTTCGTCCGAAAGATGGCGCCGGTAGAAGTCAAAAAAGACCTGGTGGTTATAACAAAAATTCTTCTAGAACATCGCGTTAATATTATCTAAAATACATCGTACATCACACGTCGTACATCGTACATGACACATCCTTTAAATGAAATATATTTGTAAAAACATTTACTATTTCATCTCCCAGTACCATATTATCCAGTCCGATAGAATATTTAAAAGGCGTTGGTCCGCTAAAGGCCGAGCTAATTAAAAAGGAACTCAACATCTTTACTTTTAAAGATCTGTTAGAGTTCTATCCTTTTCGTCATGTTGATAGAACGAAGATCGACAAGATCGCCTCTCTCACGCCACAAACAGATTACGCACAGGTTGCAGGCAAATTAATACAGTTTGATATCATAGGAGAAAAAAGAAGTAAGCGTTTAGTTGCCTATTTGGAAGACGATACCGGAGAAATAGAGCTCACCTGGTTTCAGGGAATCAATTGGATAGAAAAAAATTTACACATTGGTCAGCAATATCTTGTGTTTGGTAAAGTTGGTTTCTTTATGCGTAACGTACAGATCATGCATCCGGAAATTGAAATATTTACGCCTGAAAAAGCAGGCGGTAAAAAATTTCTGGAGCCTGTTTATCCTTCAACAGAAAAATTAAAAACACGCGGCTTAAACGGAAGAGCGATCGGTAAATTAACGCATGCTTTATTACAATTAATAACTTCCAAAGACCTTCCTGAAAATTTACCGGAAGCAATTGTAAAACAATATCGTTTTGTTTCGAGATATGATGCCTTTTGCAATATTCACTTTCCCGCATCAGATGAATTATACACGCATGCTTTACGCCGTTTAAAATTTGAAGAATTATTTTTTGCACAAATACGTTTAGGTATTATCAGGGGCGAAAGACATCGGTTCAGCAAAGGCTGGGTATTCGATAAAGTGAGCGATCTCTTCAACACATTTTATAATAATTATTTACCGTTCGAATTAACCGGCGCACAAAAAAGAGTACTAAAAGAAATACGAAAAGATACGGGCAGCGGCAGACAAATGAACCGTCTCTTACAAGGAGATGTTGGCAGTGGTAAAACAATTGTAGCCTTATTAAGTATGCTGATAGCGGCAGACAATGGTTTTCAAAGCTGCATGATGGCACCTACTGAAATATTAGCACAGCAACATTTCAACAGTATAACCGAACTAGTAAAAGATATGCCGGTTGTTGTAAAAATGCTAACAGGTTCATCGAAGGCTAAACATCGAAGAGAGGTTTTAAAAATTTGCGAAGATGGAACATTACATATCCTGATCGGCACACATGCCGTAATAGAAGATAAAGTGATCTTTAAAAATTTAGGCTTTGCTGTTGTTGATGAACAACACAAATTCGGTGTAGCACAAAGGGCGCAGCTCTGGAAAAAAAATACGATGCCGCCACATGTTTTGGTCATGACGGCAACGCCTATCCCAAGAACGTTGGCATTAACAGCTTATGGAGATCTGGATTATAGTGTAATGGATGAATTACCACCCGGCAGGCAACCGATATCAACGGTGCATCGTTATGAACAAGCAAGACCGCAGGTAATGGATTTTATTAAAGAAGAAATAGTAAAAGGCAGACAGGCCTATATCATTTATCCATTGATAGAAGAATCTTCAAAAATGGATTATGAAAATTTGATGAAAGGATATGAAGAAGTAAAATCATTTTTTCCTGAACCAAAATATTGGATAAGCATGGTGCATGGAAAGCAACCGGCTGAACAAAAAGACACCAATATGCAGCGCTTTGTCAATGGAGATACAAATATCATGGTTGGCACAACGGTTATTGAAGTAGGCGTAAATGTTCCCAATGCTTCGGTAATGGTTATTGAAAGCGCGGAAAAATTTGGCTTATCGCAACTACACCAGCTTAGGGGCAGGGTTGGTCGTGGTAGTGACAAAAGTTTTTGTATCTTACTAACGGGAAATAAAGTATCTAGCGATGCTAAAGAACGATTGAAAATTTTATGTGCTACCAATGATGGCTTCAAAGTTGCAGAAAAAGATCTGGAGATACGTGGACCGGGAGATATTGGCGGAACAAGACAAAGCGGTCTGTTAGATTTTAAATTGGCAAACATAGTTAATGATAAAGTAATATTGGAAGCAGCTAAAAAAGCCGCAGAAGCTATTTTAGAGGAGGATCCGGACCTAAGCTCAGAGAACAATTTGCCGCTGAAAACATATCTGCAGCTACAAAAAGGTAAAACGGTCTGGAGCAAGATCTCGTAATTCTTAACTAAATGTTACCGAACCGGAATTACATTAATATTAGCATTTAGAATAGGTACTTTGCAAAAATTTATAAGTGACGATCTTACAAAAAATAGCGACTTATTTTTTACTGATTTTTGCAACATTATTTGTTGCAAGATCATCCTATGCCCAGTTGCAATTCATACAAAATAAGGGACAATGGAACAAGGCCGTTGTTTTTAAATCGGATATTTCTACCGGTTCATTTTTTTTAGAGAAAAAAGGATTCACTGTTTTATTACATTCACCAACTGACCTATTGAATTTTGAAGAAACAATGCATGGCAATAATGTTGCAGTGAATGTACCTTCAAATTCAGGTACTGGCACAACAAGTTTTGTTATTGGAAATACATCTTCAACAACAACTCCGCAACCATCAAGTGCATCTGCTTCGTCTATCAAACCATTAATTATTCACTCCCATGCTTATAAAGTAAATTTTGTAGGTGCGTCAGATAATGTAGAGATCATTCCGGAAAAAGCCATACCATCTTATAATAATTATTTTATTGGTAATGATACAACCCAATGGCAAAGCAATTGTAAAATATACCAGGCTGTAACTTATAAAAATATCTACCCGAATATTGATGTGCATTATTATACAAATGCAGGAACGTTAAAGTATGATATTATAATAAGACCCGGCGGAAATGTAAACGACATTGTAATGAAATACGATGGTGCCTATAATATACAGGTAAAAAATAAAGAGCTAGTTGTAAGCACATCTGTAGGTGAAACAAAAGAATTATACCCTTACACTTACCAGTTACAAGGTGATGACCGCGTAACGCTAGATTGCAAATATGAAGTAAAAGATAGTACTGTAAGATTTAAAATTAAGAACCATGCAGAAGGTTCCACCATCGTGATCGATCCCACATTAATATTTTCGGGTTTTACGGGAAGCGGTTCTGATAACTGGGGCTATACTGCAACACCCGCACCCGATGGAAGTTTTTTTGCAGGCGGCATTGTTTTTGGAAACGCATTTCCTGTTTCTACCGGCGCATTTCAACAAACATTTAATGGTGGTGTAGATGATGATAGAATAGGTTTAGGTTATGATATAAGCATTATCAAATTTTCTACAGGTGGTAACCTAAGATTATATGGCACCTATTTAGGAGGAAGCGGTAATGAACAACCGCATAGCATGATCTGTGATGCTCAAGGAGATCTAGTCATTACAGGACGTAGCAGTTCTCCTGATTTTCCCACAAAGCCTGCAACTAATGCAACCTATGCCAGCAGTGGTTATGATATCACCGTTACAAAATTTACAGCAGATGGTACAGGCATAATAGGCTCTATAAAGATTGGTGGAAGCAATGATGACGGGGTAAATATCAGGGGTAAATATGTAGCTCCTCCAGCGAATGTACCTGCTGGAGCAGGGAGTATCCGCCGAAATTATGGAGATGATGCAAGAGGTGAAGTAATACTTGATGCCAGCAACAATATTATTGTAGCATCCTGCACACAATCAAATAATTTTCCTGTTAAAAATACCGGCATACAAACTTCTTTTGGTGGTACATTTCAGGATGGCGTGGTACTTAAATTTACACCTGATCTTTCTTCAATAATTTTTAGTACTTATTTTGGAGGAACAGGCGATGATGCATGTTTTACAGCAGCCATCAACCCGATAACAAATAATTTATACATAGGAGGAAGTACCACCAGTACTGATCTGCCCGGTAACAAGACAGGGGTTATCGGCAGTACCAATTTTGGCGACGTGACAGATGGATACGTTACAGAATTACAACCAGACGGCAGCGCTATTATAAAAACAACTTACGTTGGAACAAATGGTGACGATATGTTGTACGGACTGCAATTTGATAAAGATGGTTTTCCCTATATCATGGGTTCTACAACAGGTGATTGGCCGGTTATAAATGCTAATTTTAGTAATCCCGGAAGTAAGCAATTTATAGCCAAACTAAAACCGGATCTTTCAGCATACGTTTATTCTACAGTGTTCGGCACCAAATCAACTGTCCCTAATATCTCACCCGTTGCTTTTTTAGTTGATCGTTGTGAAAATGTATATGTATCGGGATGGGGCGGATCATTTGATAACGGTGACGGCTACCCGTCTGTTGGAACAGCAGGTATGACTATTACTTCAAATGCTATTCAAAAAACAACAGATGGTAATGATTTTTATTTCTTCGTACTCGAAAAAAATGCCAACAGTCAGTTACTAGGAAGTTTCTTCGGACAACAGGGAGGCTTTGCCGATCACGTAGATGGCGGTACCAGTCGTTTTGATGCAAACGGAGTTATTTACCAGGCAATATGTGCCAATTGTTACGGTGGTTCTACTTTCCCTGTAACGCCGGGTGTATGGGCATCTAAAAATGGTACAGGCACAGAAGGATGCAATGAAGCTGCCGTAAAGATCGCTATGAACTTTGCAGGATTAGGTGCCGGTATTAGAACAGTAGCCAACGGATTATTGGATGATAGTGTTGGCTGCTTACCCTTTGCAGTTCAATTTGCAGATACTGTTGCTATCGCAAAAAAATACATATGGAATTTTGGTGATGGCAGTCCTATTGATACATCAACAACGAGTGGTGTTACTACGCATACTTTTACTTCAACGGGTTTATTTAAAGTTATGCTGATTGCTGAAGACAGTAATAAATGCAACATCAGGGATACTGTTTACAAAGAAATAAGAGTTAGTACGAACAAGGCTACTCTTGATTTTAATTATGCAAAAGTAGGGGCGTGTGATTCTTTAAATTATCTGTTTACAAATCTTTCAACAGATGTGACAGGTACTTTTTCCCCGAAAGCTTTCGTATGGGATTATGGAGATGGCTCACCTGAGGATACACTCGGATTAACGGAAACAAAAATTCATTCATTCCCTTCGATAGGTTCTTATGTAGTAACATTATGTGTGATAGACCCTTTTGTATGTAATGCACCCGGGTGCGTTTCTAAAGTAGTCAGGATTGCGTCGGCAGTAAAAGCACAAATGTCTACACCCGCAAGAGGTTGCGCCCGGTATTCAGCTGTTTTTAGCAATACAAGTTTAGGTGGCACAAATTTCACCTGGAACTTTGGCGACCCTGCCAGTGGCACGCTTGATACATCTACCGATATAAATCCGATACATGTTTATAACGACACCGGAACATACACAATAAAATTAATTGCATATGATAATAATACTTGTAACAAAGAAGACAGCACTACTTTTTCTATCCATGTATTGCCTAAACCAACGGCACAGTTCTCGTGGTCACCTGATCCTCCGGTAAATAATACGCCAACGCAGTTCAATAATATGTCTGTTGGAGCAACAAAATATTTTTGGGATTTTAATGAGAATAGCAATACATCAACAGTGCCGGATCCTACCTATCAATTTAACTATACAAGTACCTTTCATGTTTGTTTACAAGCCATTAATGATGAGGGTTGTATAGATACTGCCTGCCAGAATATAAATGCCATCGTAACACCATTACTTGATGTGCCGAATGCATTTACTCCGGGAAGACCGGGTAATAACAGCGTTATAAAAGTGATGGGCTTTGGTATTGGCATTATGGATTGGAAAATATATAACCGCTGGGGGCAATTGGTTTTTGAAAGCAAGAACAAAGAAGATGGATGGGATGGCACTTATAAAGGTACACTACAACCAATGGATGTTTATACTTACACATTGGATGTACAGTATACTGATGATAAGCAGTACAGAAAAACAGGAGACATCACTTTAATAAGATAAAAAACTATTTAATATTGAATATGTAATATTTAATATTAATAAAGAGAAAAATGAAAAGAAGGAAATATTACATATTAAATCGTCCATATTAAATATGAAAGGTATTCTATTCATATTAATATTTACACTTTCAACAGCTTGCTCCATCCAGGCACAGGATCTTCATTTCTCTCAATTTTTTAATGCTCCGCTTACTACTAATCCTGCTAACACAGGTTTTATTCCTGATGCAGATTATCGTATTGGTGTACATTACCGCAATCAGTGGTCCTCTATATTAGCCGCACCATATAAAACTGTGAGTGCATTTGGAGATGCGCAGGTTTTAAGAAGCAAAATTGAAAATGGTTGGCTGGGATTAGGCGCATACATATTAAGTGATGTTGCAGGCTCGGGCACATTGCGTTCTACACAAGTCTATGGTTCATTGGCCTATCATCAAATGTTAGGAAGCGGAAGTTTGGTTACAGCAGGGTTCAATCTTGGATGGGCCAATAAACAAATTGATGCGAGTAAATTAACTTTCCCCGATCAGTTCAATGGTACTTTTTTTGATAACACAATACAGAATAATGATGATATATTAAGTAAGACAAACATCAGTTATTTTGATATGCAGGTAGGAGTTAATTACGCGTATTTCCCTACCACAGATGTCTACATAAATATTGGCTATTCTATACAGCATGTAAACAGTCCAAAAGAATCTTTCTATACTGACAATACAGGTGATCGCGATAGTAAAATACCAATACGTCACATTGCTTTTGTAAGTGCCATTTTAAAACCAAATGAAAAAGTTATCATTAGTCCTAATGCTTATTTTTCTACACAAGCAAATGCAACCGAGTTAATGTTTGGCTTGCATGCCAATTATAACTTAGAAGATGCAGGCAACAAACAATTAATAATAGGCACCTATTATCGCTGGGGAGATGCAGCCATTGCAGTTGCCGGCATCGAGATAAACCATATTCGTTTTACATTTAGCTACGATATAACAACATCGGCTCTCGGTCAGTTCAATAATTCACAAGGCGCTTCTGAATTTAATTTATTGAAGAAAGGATATTACACCGACAATAATACTCCCAGACAAGCTTTATGTCCCCAGTTTTAATTCAATAATTAACTATCCTTTTAAAATATCTCCGTTAATTTTACTTCTGATACTTACAACTGTTTATTCGATATATAACATGAAAAAAATCATACTAGCTACTTGCCTGTTAATAATTGCATCTCATGCAATAGCACAGTTTAGTAATCATTACCACTCAAATCAGGATAATAATACTGATCCGGACAACTTCGGATTTAACAAACAATCTTTATTTGCAGGAGGTACATTTGGGCTTGGTGCCAGTAATTATGATTTCAGTGCAGGCGTTTCACCGGAAATAGGTTTCACCCTAAAGCAATGGTTAGATGTTGGCGCATTACTAAATATCAA
>Ga0207033_1220_pt1 | contig 11078 bp, 8 predicted proteins | sample Alteio_BWMinCont_35_FD_153262 | JGI IMG/M metagenome (GOLD analysis project Ga0207033, IMG submission 153262) | Enriched cells from forest soil in Barre Woods Harvard Forest LTER site, Petersham, Massachusetts, United States -... | ecosystem: Environmental > Terrestrial > Soil > Temperate forest >... | reverse complement strand
ATGATCCTCGATAGCGGCGCGCCGGTTGAGCTCCTAGAATTTCGGCGTGATCTGAGTAGCGCACCAACGCGCTGAGACTGTCGGCGGAACGCCGGACATCACGCAATAGATTTGTTCCCCACGGTTGAGATCCAGCAAGTTGATCTGATTTATCCGCTAAAAATGCGATGCTGTTTAGCGATCGATTGACTTCCAATTGATTAGTCGGGTAACCGATAACCTAAAATTCCACGTGGACGGTAACGGCGTTAGTCACTGAAAGGGCCACCCGCCAATCCGGCGCCAAGAGCGGTAAGATGCAAGCAAAGCTGCTCTCTGGTCGAGCATGAGCCAAAATCGCCTTAAGAAGATTGCCCTTTGCGCAACCGCTGGAATTGTTCTTCTGCTTCCGCTTGTTGGACTTTTCTTTGCTGTCGATGCTGTGGCGGTCAACGACATGTCACACGCCGTTTACCTTGCGCATTAGGACGTAGCCGCCACCACCACACAATCCGGGGCAGAAGTGCCTCGAACTCCGCTCGGCAGACGCACGGCTGTGTTGACGTCTGTCGAAAATACACTGTTCAGGAAGAAACTGGTTCGGGTTAATCGTGATGACTGTGCAAACCAAGCATCGGAACAGGTGCGGTTTTGTCGGCACTCTTCTGTCAAGGAGTACGCACATTGGGCTGAATCTGAAAAAGACTGAAGCACTGCTGTACGTGGATCGTGATTTCAGTGACCGTGCAAACCAAGATTGTCCGTCGAACCATCCGGGACAGATTGGGTGTCGTGGACGGCCCTGGCCACTAGGTCCCGGTAATGTTGCCTAGTCGGAAACTTGAAATTCCACATCGACGGTTACCAGGCATCTTGAGGGCTAAAGGCACCCGACGAAGTGATTCCAGGGGTTACGATCGCCGACAATCACACGCCTCTCGCCCCCTTACACAACTTGGCCCTTATGAAATCAGCGTCGTCGCTGGGCGTGCGCCGGACGGGGAAAGCCCCGGCTGAGTGTGTGCCGAGATGCGGAGGAGAAGAACGGTGCGGTCGTCTTTCTGGGGACCGAACGCTGACACAGCGGCGATCAGAGCATCAAAAATGTCCGGCAGTGGACGAGAGGCGTTCTGAAGTAGCAATTGCTCAAGGCGCTGTAGTCCGAACTCATCATCAATGTGATTCGACGTTTCAATCAGACCATCGGTGACAAGAGCAAAGATATCGCCGGGTCCGAACTGCACATGCTCGCTGACGTACCCGCCCTCGGGCATTAATCCGAGCGGGTATTGAATCATGGCGCGACGGATAACACTTTGTGCGGATTGGCTGAAATGTAGCAGGGGTGGATGTCCTGCGAGCGTGAACTCCGCAATATCCGATGTGTCGAACCGTAGAGCGGCAAAGGTGACGAACATGTCAGGTTCTTTGACGGACGGAAGAACGGAGTTAACGCTATCGAGCAAAGCGGGCATGGAAAAACCCGTCAGCAGACCCTGGCGCACGGAACTCTTGACCATGCCCATCAGTACACCGGCTGGAATACCGTGGCCAGAGACATCGGCCACATAAGCGAACGCTCCTTGCGTGGCAGCCACGAGGTCTACCAGATCGCCGCCCACCTCGGCGCTGGGAATCGTTCGTCCGTAAGCTTCCAATGCCATGCTGCTGTAAGAAACGGTCGGCACCAGAGTCTTCTGAAGACTGTGCGCGAGGGCAAGCTCGGTTTCCATCTGGATGTGGGCGATTCCCTCAGTATTGGCGAAGTTGAGAAACAAGCGATAGCCAAGCAACATAGCCACCATCAGACAACTGGCATCGAGCACGATCCGCTGTTCCCGGGCAGGAAGTGGCTCAGATATTTTTGGCACTTTCGTGAGGGACAGATATGCAACGGCAATAACTAACATTGGCAAGACCACCCAACGTGGCCGACGTAGTTCACAGATTATGATCACCACGTGCAAAGCGCCCGTCACGGCCGAAATCACCATCAATGCAATGAGCGGAAAAGATCGCGAGGACAGAATGTCGATGAAGAAAGGAACGCCGGCGAGCACAAAGAAAACAGCTGCAAAAAGTTTAGCAGCGCGGCGTAAGGGCAAATCACGCCAATAGCGCCTGCGCTCAGGAGTGGAGGCGAACCCGTAGAGCGGATAAGCCAGTTCGATTAGCCAGCGTGCTGCGCGGCTTATGGAGATGCGGTTGAAAAAGCTTCGGGTTTGCATAAGTGGCCAGTGTGACGATTAGAGTCTATCTCTTGTGGTGGGGGGATGAGGAACAACCATTGAAAAGCGGTAGTTCGCTGCGGCGACTACTCAACTCCTCATTGTACTGCTTCTGAAACTCTAAGTCGTTTTTCAGTTTTCCGATACCGCGTTAATCGTCCTTCAAGGGTGTCTGAATCGAATTTCTGTTTGAACTTCATCTCTTGCTCTAAAAGTGGAATCAGGGCGAGGTAGTGAATAGGTCGACCGTCCTTGGTCTCCACCGTATCCGCATCTTCGGGAAATGTCGCAGGATTGACGAGCATTAACCCCGTGAAGTGTCTCTACGTGTAGCGGTTCAGGTCGCTCAACACTGCCGACGGTATGCCCCCATGAGAACCACATTTGATTCATGTGAGGGTATCTCGCGGCTTGTTGGAGTATAGCGACAGGCCAAAAGTATCTTGGCTCTCGCCATTCAAAATCATGCATTGCGAGAGGCCATTCTTTGGGCAGGCACAAACAGACTTCTGCGAGCGCAAGGTCTTCCAGACCCTCTAGCACTCGCATATCGAGGTCGCTCATGCCCGATGTCAGCAGCGTAAAGTAAGGTCTTGTTGGGGTCGGGCGGACGACGTGGACATGTACGTGAACGACGGACGATTTTTTCTCATCGAGGACAAAAAAAGTCTGTGCCAAAGTACGTATCGATGTGGTCGGCGATTGTCTAGAGATACCGGATGGGCGTTGGAACTTTGGTAAGCGGTACGTGAAGCACAGCGTTCAGGACTTGGTTCCGATTGGGCACAGGACGGACTATCTCGGCGTCTATGGATGTAAGGTATTTATATGGAACAGATGGCCGATGGACGTACAGAGCCAATTTCCGACCGCTCCCCAGGGCAAACGTTGCGGCGACATTCGACGAAATGGCTGGTTTCTCTAGCGGTGGCGGTCCTTCTTGTTTCTACGTTGGCAATTCACCTGCGCCTCCGGCGTTCCCCACACCTCACGAACGCACCTCTAGCGATTGCTATCTCTGCGTGTCCCGAGACTACGCCTGGTGTACATCACATTCGGGACGCTTTTTCGGGGATTCGAGGGATTCGATTCGATGCGCCTGACGATGTGTTCATGGTCAGCAGGGTTAACCGAGACATGCCGCCCGAAACCATGTACGTGGTCACGCTGAAGAGTGCCAATGCAAAAATAGTGATCTCGCCGGACGAAGCTGACTTCAAAGACTTGGAAATCGCGTACCCCGTTTTTTCGGAGCACGTCGAAAAAAGAAATATTCGGGACTCAACAGGACGTGTTTTTGGCACAGACAGCTGGGGTTACTTGCATACCGGGGAGCGGTGGAGATACACAAGATTTTCCACGGGAGATGCAGTGGGATATGAACCTACGCCTCCGAACCAGGCAGACCAGCTAGACCGACTGGTTAATTCAGCGTGTTTCCCTCGGAATGGGAGTCAGTGATACGTGAAGCACAGTTTTCAGGAATCGAGAGGACGTATTTCCAAAGCCTCGCACCGGGCAGCGTGAGCTCGCTTCCAGCGATCGGGAAGCCAGGCGTCGAGGTCGCTTGCCGGCCACGAGGGGAAATTCATCAGCAATTGCATGAAGTAGAGTTGCGGATCCATCTCGTGCCGGCGGCAGCTGCTGGTCAAGCTGGCCAGGATCGCTGCGGTCCGTCCGCCGCGAGGGTTACCTACGAACAGTGAGTTCTTGCGGTTCAGGACCACACGCTTCATCTCCCGTTGCGTTGTTATCGATGGGCACTGCGCCATCCGAGCAGAAAACGTTCAGCTCCGCCCAGTGATTCAAGGTGTAGTTCACCGCATCGGCCATGGGATGCTGCGGCAGCAGTTGCTCTTTCCAAACCAGGAACTTCTGCCGCAGTTCGGCCAATACCGGCACCGATTGCTTCTGACGAATTTCCAGGCGCTCAGGGACAGACGCTTCCCTGGCCTGGTTCTCTATGGCAAACAGGGTACGCAGCAAGGCCACGACCTCGCGCGCGATTTCCGGTGCCGTTTTTTCGGCGTCGACAACCTTCGTCTGGCATGACTCCAACAGCCCGCACGGGTGATGGCGTTGCCGGCCACTACGCCGTCGTAGCCGCCGTAGGCGTCGGCCAGCAAGACCTGTCGGTAATCCGTCAGAAATTGTTTCGGCCCATCGCGCCCTCGGTCGAGCGTGAAGTCGAATACGTTGTAGGGATGATCCGGGTCCCCTACATAGACCCACATGCGCGCCCGCTTGGTCTTGCCTGGGCTCAGCATCGGCAGGATGGTGTCGTCGGTAGCCACCACATGCGACTGTCGCACCCGCTCTGCCATTCGCCGATACAACGGCTCGACCAAGTCGGCCACATCGCCGCACCACACCGACTGGGTGGCCCGCGAAATCTCAAAACCCTGCCGAGCAAAAATGTCTTCCAACCGATACAGCGGAAGGTAATCGGCGAACTTGCTGGCCACGATGTAGGCCAGCAGTCCCGGCCCGGCCATACCCTTATCGATGGGCGATTCCGGCCGGGCGGCCACGGCCATCTGCGGCGTTTCCCCGGAACGCTCGCACTTCACGCAGGCATATTTCTTACGCACATGGTGGATGCGTTCGAAGTGTCCAGGAATGTACTCGATCTGCCAACTCTCCTCGGCACCGCTCTCCTGGCGCACCACTTCACAGGTCGGACAGATTCGCTCTTCCGCACTCAACTCGTAGACCTGTGTGGTGACTGGAAGATTTTCGAAGTTGGCCAGAGAGCGCCGCCCCTTACGCCGCTTCACTCGCCGTAGTTCGTACTCCGGCTCGCTCGCAGGGGGAACATCGTCCGGATGAATCGGTCGTTGCTCTAGTTCCTGACCGAAATCCAGCAGCACCTGTGCCAACTCACTGCTCGAATTCAGCCGGTCTGCTCGTGGTCCGTAGTACATCTTTTTGACCCGGGCCAACTCGAGTTGCAAACGCAGATTCTGAATGTGCAGATCGTCGGCACGTTGCTTCTCGCGGTCACGCTCGGCAAGCAGAGAACGCAACATCGCCTTCAGCGATGTGCTGTCCTCAGGCAAGTTGGGTAGGTCCTTCTCCGCGGTGGCCATACCTCCTTAGACGTATTACCTCTAGATTAGTTTCCTTTTCTAATAATCTATGTGACGATTTTTTCTTTGCTGGATTTTTCTTCGCCGCTTCGCACCGTGCGTTCATACCGAGGCACGCGCTTTAGCTTCGACACATCAATCCCGTCCAGGATCATGGCTAACTCGCTCGCTCGCAATTCCACTGTGCGCGCTCCCTCCCGCGGCCGTGGCAGTTTGAATTTACCTTCCTCCAAACGCTTGTACCATAATACGAATCCGTCCCGGTCCCAATGCAGAATCTTCATCCGCTCACCACGCCGCGAATGGAACACGAACCAATGCCCACTCAGCGGATCCTCACCAATCACCGCTCGCACCCGCTCCGCCAGCCGGTCGAACCCGCAGCGCATGTCCATGGCTTCACTCGCCAGCCAGATGCGCGTTTCCTGCGCGCGGTCCATCGCCTGCAAACTCGGCAGCCCGATCACGACGCCGTCTCCACCACCGCCAGTAACGCGCGCACGTGCTCGGCATCGAACCCGCGCCCCACCACCAGGCTCCGGCCATTCTGCAACCGGATTTCAACGCGCGAGTCCCTGGCCGCGTCCGGCGCAGCTTCCGTCAGTTGCACTTCCAGGAATTTCACAGCGGAGTCTTCGCGCAGTCGTTTCTTCCACGCGAAGAAATATGGTCTGCATAGGCCACGTTCACGGCAGAACGTAGTAACCGTCTGCCCGCTACGCACCTGTTCGGAAATCAGCCTTCGCCACTTCGTCCGCGCTTTTTTTCTGCGTTTGGTCATGTCGCAACATTGCAGTGCGACATGATCTTTTGCAAGATGGGGTTCGCTTAACGCTCACTGTTTTCAGATCGGGCGGAGTATTCGGTAACCACAGGTTAATCAGAAGGGATACAGCGTACTTCGTCATTTCGTGTAAATCAGCAATTAATAATCTACCAGCTATTTAGTACCAATCAACCGTTTAGTACTTGACACATCCCGTCGAATCCGCTAAACCTCCGCTCGCACAACTTTCCCTCTGGAGGCTTCTGATGTCCCGCGCTCGCCTTGTCCCCGTTTCCGAATCGCCCGTTGCGACTGTGAAGTTCTATTCCCAGGCTCTCGCCGGTGGCGAATCGGAAGGTCCGTGGACCCTCTGCCCCGGAGGTCTCATGCCCTCGAAAAAGTTCCGTGTCCTCGCTCTTCTGTCGCTCTGCATGTGGCTGGTTCTCCCCGGTGGTGTCATCGCGCAAATCCCTGACCCAGTTGCAGCCGCTCAAGTGCCGATGCCCGGAGTCGGGCATCAGTACATTGGACTTGGCGCGGAAACCGTCAATCCGGCTGATGGTTCGCTGTCTTTCGACCTCCCACTTCAACCACCTCCCGGACGCCAGCTATCCTTTCCATTCGGAATCCATTACAACGCTTCGGAGCGGTTTACGCCAACAAGCAGCGGCGCCAGTCCCTCCATTCCGTGGGAGTTATATCCCTCCCCTCCGTTTCAGATTAACGGCTGGAGTTACCAGCTCCCGGCTTACACCGCTCAAATCTATCAAACCACTTCAATTGGACAGCAACAACAAACCCTTTATTGTGATCATACTCAAAACTACGTTTTCCGTGGCTTCGACGGAGTCCAACGTAGTCTCGCGCTCGGAGCTACGTACCCCGATCCAAACAACAACGCTCCCCCATCAAATTGCAACGCCACGCCAAACATGGGCAGCACCCTTCACGGTTACAGTGCTAGCACTCCAAACCCCTATTCAGGTTGGCCTAATCAGCCTCCATTAACCGTAGCGGATGCTTCGGGGACAACTTACCAGTTTCCGAGTGCTTATGAACCAGCTTCCAGTGGTACTGCGTCTCCTTGGGGAATGCTGGCACAAACAATCACTGACAGGAACGGCAACCAGATCACCCTCAGTGGGACAAATCTCAGCGGCAAGTACTTGGACACGCTTGGCCGTCAAGTAGTTTCGTGGTCCAGTATTGGAAGCAGCAGCGGCGATCAACTGACCATCGCTGGGCTTGGTGGCAATATCGTTGTTAAGTGGGCACAGGTCACAGAACACTTTCCAGAGTCCGGCCACGACGTTGCTGATAACGGTCATTCCTGCGTTATGAATCCGAACATTACTTCTCCGCAAAACATTTCAGCCGTTAGCGAAATAGACTTTCCCAATGGACAGAAATACAGCTTCTCCTACGATCCCACATATGCCCGACCTTCCAAGATCGTCTTTCCAGGCGGCGGTTACATCCGCTATGTGTGGGCCCTCAACTCCTCTTCCGCATCCGCGTACGAACAATGGACTCTGTCGGCGGGAGCTACCGCATCCTGCTACTTGGTTTACGATACCGCGGCAATCACAGACCGGTATGTTAGTTACGATGGCAGCACGGAAGTTCTTCACCAACATTTCGTCTACACCACAAATTGGGAAGCTAGCACACCCTATGTCTGGTCAACGAAGACTGCAACTGTTACGAGTGCGGACATGCTTACGGGCCAAGGTACTGTAACGGCATACACCTATGGTTCCAGCTTGAATGTAAGTGGAGCGAATGATAGTAGCTTGACTGGTAACCAAATTCCCATTGAGCAGCAGATCGTTTATCAAGACTGTTTGCCAAGCTGCGGAAGCGGCCATACCCTCAAAACAGCACACAAGACTTGGCTAAACTCCTTCGCTATCCTCGGTGATCAGACGATCCTTGACAACGGTCAGGGCACCGCCACTGAGAATTGCTATGACGGCAATGAGCAGGTTATCAACTTTTACGAATATGGTTTCCAGGGAGAGGGAGCCAAACCAGCCGATCCATCTTGTTATACCACTGCCTTTCAATCTGGCAGCGGGGCTTACGGCGACCCAGGATTAACGTACAGCGCAATTGGCCCTCTCAAGCGCCAAACCACGGTGGCCTATCACAATTTCCTCGGCTCCAGCTCCCCCCCCCCCACATATCGGGAACGAGCCTGACAGCATCACAGTCTACGATGGTTCCGGCAACCGAACCAAGCAAAGCACCTTGGTCTATGACGGCGCCTCTCTCCTGGCTTCTGGCACGGGCACCGGCCTCGTCAATCCGCCTGGCCTGCGCGGCAATTTGACTTCGGCCACGCGCTGGCTGAATACAGGAACATCACCCACGACAACTTACACGTATTATGACACTGGACAAGTACAGAGCATGACCGATCCGTGCGGCAACGTTTCGTGCACTGACATGACTGGCTCGAACCATACCACTAAGTATTTCTACACGGACAGCTACACTTCCTGCAGCGGCACTGCTCCTCCGGCGAGTACTACCAATGCCTACCTAACCGAGATACTCGATCCCCTGGGCCATGCCCAGAATTTTTGCTACGGGTACACGGACGGCCAATTGCGCGGCTCCACTGAGCTAAACGGCCAGACCACCTACTACAAATACAACGATGGTCTCGTGCGCCTCACGGAAACTGACTATCCAGATGGCGGCAAGACCACGCTTTCGTATAACGACGCGACTTACAATCCCTCAACGCCCTCCCCGAGCGTCACGACCGCGAAGTTGATAAACTCTACAACAAGTCTCGTCCGTATCTCTGCAACGGATGGCCTCGGTCATGCAGTTCAGAGCAAATTGACCTCGGACCCGGACTGCCCCACAGGCGACATCACGATGAGTACGTATGACGGTTTCGGGCGCGTCCAAACTGTCTCCAATCCCTACTGCACCACGAGCGACTCCACCTACGGCATCACCACGAACGCGTATGACGCCCTTGGTCGCACCATCCAGGTCACGCATCCGGACAACTCGACGTCGCTGACGACTTACACCGGTCGCGCAACTCAAGTTCAAGATGAAGGCAACGGCACTCAGCGCGTAACCCGCATCTCCCAATCCGACGGCCTAGGCAGCCTCACTTCCACATGCGAAGTCTCCTCTTCGTCCTTGTTGGGACAAAACGGTTCCCCGGCCGCTTGCGGGCAAGACATCTCCGCTACCGGCTTTCTCACCAGTTACCAGTACGACGTGCTTGGTAATCTTCAGCAGGTCAACCAGGGCACAACGACCTCGCGCTCTTTCACCTACGATTCTCTCTCCCGCCTCACAAGCTCTACAAACCCTGAATCGAACATGCAGCCCGTCAGCCCGTACACCTCAATCCCGACGACCTACGCCTATGACGCGAACAGCAATCCGAGCACGAAGAGTGCCCCGGCTCCGAATCAGACAGGCACCGCCACCGTCACGACCACGTACTCATACGACGCGCTAAACCGGCTCTCGCTGAAGTCGTACTCGGACGGCACAACCCCCTCTGCGAATTTCCTCTATGACACCGCAGTCGGGTGGAGCAACCCATCATTCGCCCAAACAAACCTTATAGGCAGGCTTTCCGAAACCTACGTAGGCGCGCCAGCAGAGCAGGTATTCGGCTACGACCAGATGGGCCGGGTTAGTCTAAACAACCAGTGCACACCGGCAGTTTGCGGAACCAGTAATTTCCCATTGAGCTATACATACGACCTCGCGGGCAACCTGACCTCTTCCACGAACGGCTTCGGCGTCACCCTGTCCTACAACTACAGCGCGGCTGCTCGTCTTCAATCTCTTACCAGTAGCCTGGTCGATTCGAACCATCCCGCGTCCCTGCTATCTAGTGTCACTTATAACGCACTCGCACAAACGACGGCAGCGAAATTTGGGAACGGCCTGGCGGAGGCCTTCAGCTACAATCCGCGCGCGCAACTCCTATCGATTTCCGCTGGAGACTTGACAAGCAACGGTTCCCCGGGAACGGGTAGTGCTCCTATCAGTGGCACCGAGCAAAGCATCCAAGGTCTACCTGCCCTTTCCGGGACAGGCAACGTAACGTTCTCAGGAACTGTTCAGAGCAAACAGGTGCAGAATGCTGCTCCCACTCCGGGCACAGGCACGGTGACCATTGGCGGTGCGGAGCAATCGATTACAGGACGCGGCACACCGGGTCAAGGATCGATTACGATTTCAGGCAGCGAGCGAGAGGTTTTTCCGTGCCCCGGCTGTCCAGGGTTCTGGGATGGAGGAACGCTTGGGGTATCCGTCAACGGAACTTTGGTAGCTAACATAAACTATGGCACTTCAAGTTCGACTCCCCCTTCACCGATGCCAACAGCAGCGTCTCTGGCTAGTCAGCTAGGAGTCTGTCCGAGAATTCATCTCAAGTCATGTTGAATTCACTTGAAACCAATATAAGTGTGTGCAAGGTTGTGAGTCATGACCAAGACTTACAAAAGTTACCTTCCTGAACAAGATTTGCTGTTACCGCAAAGCCTTCGTGACTGGTTGCCGGAGGATCACTTGGTTTACTGTGTGTCGGATGTGGTCGACGAGTTGGACCTTTCGGCGATCGAGTCGGTCTATGAAGAGGAAGATCGCGGTCAACCACCGTATCACCCGCGCATGATGGTCAAGATTCTGGTGTATGCCTATTGCGTGGGAGTGTTTTCCTCTCGCCGGATTCAGAAGCGTCTGGCGGAAGACGTGGCTTTCCGCGTATTGGCCGCCGGCAATCAGCCGGATTTCCGGACCATATCGGATTTTCGGAAAGTTCATTTGAAAGCGCTGGAAGGACTGTTCCAGCAGGTGTTGCGGTTGGTGTTAGAGATGGGAGCGCTGAAGTTGGGACGAGTGGCTTTGGATGGGAGCAAAGTAAAAGCCAACGCGAGCAAGCACAAGGCCATGAGTTATGGACGGATGGAGGAGGCCGAGAAGCGGCTACGGGAGGAAGTGCAAGAGTTGTTGAAGCAAGCAGGGGCC
>Ga0207033_1219_pt1 | contig 11088 bp, 8 predicted proteins | sample Alteio_BWMinCont_35_FD_153262 | JGI IMG/M metagenome (GOLD analysis project Ga0207033, IMG submission 153262) | Enriched cells from forest soil in Barre Woods Harvard Forest LTER site, Petersham, Massachusetts, United States -... | ecosystem: Environmental > Terrestrial > Soil > Temperate forest >... | reverse complement strand
GATGGCCAGGGGGATACCGGGAAAGCCGCCCCCGGTGCCGATATCGATTGCGGTCATATCCGGGCGGAATTCGAAGGCTGCGGCGATGGCAAGGGAATGTAAAATATGTTTTTCGTATAGGCCGTCGATATCTTTTCGGGAGATCACGTTGATCTTTGCATTCCAGTCTTTATACAGGTTGGCCAGGGCGGCCAGCTGCTGTTTTTGCTGCGGAGTAAAATCCGTGAAATACTGCAATACTATTTCCAGCTGGTCCGGGGTTTTTTCCATATAGCGGAGGAAAAGATTAAGTAATACGGGAACATCCAGATGTCCAGGAGCCACCACCAGGGGAACAGATCTTCTTCTCCCAGGCGGCGCATGGTCTTTTGAAAGATCACACCTTGTACGATCAGGCGGATGCCAAAGACGGGCAGGGCCAGGCGCCAGCTAAAGAAGAGGCTGAGGATCAGCAGCGGATAGAACAGGGTATGGGAGATGGCGTAGAGGCTGAGCAGGAATTTATCCCGGGGCTTGTAGTATTTGGCTGCGCTGTGGTGGCGGGTTTTTTGGCGGAACCATTCTCCAAATGTCTTTTTTGGTTCTGACATCATAAAGGTATCCGGATCTACGACGATTGCGGTGTTGTCTTTGTTGGCGACTTTGTTGATGAAGAGATCGTCGTCGCCTCCGGGCAGGTGGTTGATAGCAGAAAAGCCTTTGTTGCGGAGAAAGACCGCCTTTTTATAAGAGAGGTTCCTGCCGACTCCCATATAGGGGAGTCCTGCCAGGGCATAGGAAAGGTATTGCAGGGCGGTGTGAAAGGTATCGAAGCGGATGATCTTATTGAGTATACCGGGACCTTTTTTGTAGGGGCTATAGCCGAGTACGACTTCGATGCCATCGTAATATCCGTCCTGCATTTTTTGCATCCAGAATTCGCTGGCGGGGATGCAATCGGCGTCGGTGAGCAGGACGATCTCGTGCCGGGCTTCTTTGATGCCCATGCTGAGGGGATATTTCTTACCGGGGATACCGAGTGCTTCGTGTTCCAGGTTGACGATATGAAGTCCTTTGAAGGTCTTTTTGAATTCATCGAGAAGGAAGCGGGTATCATCCTGGCTATTGTGATTGACCACGATCACTTCGTGGGTGCTGGGGTAGGTTTGTACGAGGGTGCCCGGGAGGTGGGTGACAAGGCGGGCGGCTTCATCGCGGGCGCAGATGATGACGCTGACGGGATGCTGCTGGGATTGTTCTTTTGATGGGGGGGTATAGAAGGCAAGCCTTCTGAAGAACCATCCATAGTAGAACAATTGCACCAGGGTGATCAGACAAAAAACAATAAAAAACAGTTCAAGCCAGGGGAAACTCTGATACAGTTTTGTCATAAGCGTTCTGTGTCGGGTGCCTGCGTATTCTGACCCGCGCTGGGGCGAAAATACAAAAATTCAGCGGAGCGGGGATAAAAGACAAAATCGTAAGGGATTTCCCTGATCGGGGTGTGGGCGCCGGCGCTAAAAGTGTAAATTGCGCCGGATTATGGCAGCATTACAATTTGAATTGCAGGGGCTATGCCCGGATTCGGCGGCGAGGGCGGGCCGGATCAGCACCGATCATGGGGAGATACTTACACCCATCTTTATGCCTGTCGGCACGGTTGGGAGTGTAAAAGCCGTATCGCAGCAGCAACTGAGGGAGGATGTGAACGCGCAGATCATCCTGGGCAATACCTATCACCTCTACCTGCGGCCGGGCCTGGAGGTATTGGGGCAGGCGGGCGGATTGCACCGATTCATGGGCTGGGACAGGCCGATATTGACGGACAGTGGCGGTTACCAGGTGTTCTCCCTGTCGGGCACGAGAAAGATCCAGGATAGTCTGGGCTCCATAGCCCCAAGCGCCCTCACCGATCAAAAAGCGCTGCTCAGCAGCAACGAGCTGACCATCGTCACGACAAAGAATAACCTCGAACAGCTCAAATTCAAGCTGGCAACGGACATGAACATTCCCTATTCGCCAAATATGGACATCGCCAAATTGAATGTCGACACCAATCCCGTCCTGTACAACGCCACGGTCGACCAGGTATACCAGAACGCTACCCACCATATTGCGTCGGTCCAGGCCGCCGAATTACACCTGGAATCCGCCAAAAAAGGCGTGCTGGCCGCCAGGGGAAATATGGCGCCAACCCTTTCTGTATTTTACAGCCTGTACACCAACTATTCTTCAGCCAGCACCACGACATCATCCCTGGGTACTACCACCTATCAGGACGGCTCCTATGTCAACATCGGCGGTACCCAGACCCCGGTAAACTATCTGACCTCGATCCCGGGCGCCACCAAAGGCGTTCCATTCAACAATCAATTCAAGAACAACCTCCAAAAACAGGTCGGCCTCACGCTGAATGTGCCCATTTTAAATGGCCTCCGCTACAGGGTCGCCTACAGGAACTCCCAGGTTGCCCTCGACCAGTTCATCTTCAATCAAAAAATGATCAACACCAACCTCCGCCAGGCCGTGGAATCGAACTATGTCGTGATGATGCAGAACTTCAGGACCTATAACGTCACCTACCGCCAGGTCCAAAATTATGAAGAATCCTATCGCGAAGCACAAATCAAATATGGCAACGGCGCCCTGTCGTCCCTTGACTTTGTGATCTATAACACCAACAAAAATACGGCCGAGCTCAATCTGATCTCTGCCAAATACAGCTACTTGCTGGCCGCAAAGGTCCTCGACTACTATCAGGGTCAGCTGACCTGGTAACGATCCCGCACACGCGCCATCGCATAAGGTCACCCCTCACCCAACTCAACTTCTCAGCCACTCTCCCAGCAGAGTGGCTATTTTTTCCCCCTCCACCATAAACCCGTCATGCCCATACGCCGAATCGATCTCCACCAACCGGGCATCCGGCAGATGCGCCGCCATAAAAAGCTGCTCTTCCAACGGGCAAAGAATATCGCTCGTAACGCCAACCAATAAGGTCTGCTGCCCGATCCCCCGCAATACGGCTTCCAGGCTCCCGCCACGCCCCCTCGCCAGCTGATGACTGTCCATCGCCTTGGTCAGCAACCAATAACAATAGGCATGAAACCGCTTTGCCAGCTTTTCCCCCTGGTACAGCATATAAGAGGAAGCCCGGTAACCATCCAGCTTTTCCTTATCCGGATCCGTCTGCGTCCTCACCATAATCCCATAGTTCCGGTAAGTCAGCATCCCGATGGCCCTGGCCGCCTTCAATCCATCACGGCCGGCCTCCGGCGACGGCAACGACCAACTCGGGTCCGCCTCGATCGCCAGGCGCTGCGCAGTATGTATAGCAACCCCCCAGGCACTCTCCGCCGGCGAAGTGGCAATCAGGAACAGTCGCCCGATCACCTCTTTTTCCATCACCGCCCATTCCAACGCCTGATATCCACCCATACTGCCCCCCATTAACAAATAGATCCTGTCGATCCCCAAATGCCGGCGTAACAAAATATGCGCTTTCACCATATCCCGGATAGTTATGGCCGGAAAGCGCTGATAATAAGGCTTATCCGTCCTGGGATCGATGCTTACCGGCCCCGTACTGCCATAGCAACTGCCCAGGATATTCGCACAAACGATAAAGTACCTGTCCGGGTGGATCGGCCCCTTCTCCCCCACCACGCCCGGCCACCACTCCGCCACGTCGGAATTGGCCGTCAACGCATGACAGACCCACACCACATTGCTCCGGTCCTCATTCAACCGGCCATAGACATGATAAGCTACCGTAATCCCGGGCAAAATCTCGCCCCCTTCCAGGCCGAACGGATGATCATATTGAAAATAATTCATGAAGCCGTTTCTATTTTCGATGCAAAATAAGTGCTTATGCCGGAATGCCCCTCCGCCTCCGGCGGTTTATGCATAAATTTGCAAAAATATTTATTTATGGTCCGGATTGAAATCAGCAGGGTAGAAGGAGATTTTGGCTTCGAAGCCAAAGACGCCTATGGACACACAGCACGCATGGACAGCAGCCCCGAGACCGGCGGCCAGGATTTTGGCATCCGACCGATGCAAATGCTGCTCATGGGACTGGGCGGCTGTAGCGGCATCGACATCGTCTCGATCCTGAAGAAGCAACGACAGACAGTGGAAGACTTCCGCATGATCATCGACGGCGACCGCGAAAAAGGTAAAGACCCCACCCTCTGGGAAAAAGTACATCTCATCTTCGAACTGAAAGGCACTATCGACCCCGAAAAAGCAAGAAAAGCCTGCGAATTGTCCATGGATAAATATTGCTCCGTGGCAGCCACCCTGCGCAAAGCCCACTGTCACATCAGCTGGGAAGTAAAAGTCAACCCCAATTCCACTAACAAATAACCTTCCCGATAATGTCCACTCACCGCATCACCCAGGCCATCCGTATCCGCACCGACCGCACCCCGGAAAAAGAACACTCCTCCCCCCTGTTCCTGACCAGCAGCTTCTGCTATGACGACGCCGAAGAAATGCGGGCCGTCTTTGCCGATGAAAAAGAAGGCAATATCTACAGCCGCTTTAGCAATCCCACCGTACAGGAATTCACCGATCGCCTTTGCGCCCTCGAAGGAGCAGAAGCCGGCTTCGCCACCGCCTCCGGCATGAGCGCCGTCACCGCCTCCTTCCTGACCTTTCTCAAAAAAGGCGACCACCTGCTCTCCTGTAACGCTATCTTCGGCAGCACCCATACCGTCATCACCAAATACCTCCCCAAATACGGCATCGATTATACCTATGTCGATGCCGCCGACCCCGCCGGCTGGGAAGCCGCCATCCGGCCGACTACGAAGATGATCTACCTCGAGACACCCACCAACCCCGGACTTGATGTAATCGACCTGGAAGCCGCCGGCAAACTGGCCCGCAAACACAACCTTATTTTCAACGTAGACAATTGCTTTGCTACCCCGATCGGACAAACGCCCATTCAATACGGCGCCGATCTCATCATCCACTCCGCCACCAAGTGGCTGGACGGTCAGGGTCGCGTACTCGGCGGAGCCATCGTAGGGAAAAAAGAGCTGATCAGGGAGATCTATCTCTTCTGCCGCAGCACCGGCCCCGCCCTCTCCCCCTTCAACGCCTGGGTCCTCAGCAGAAGCCTGGAGACACTCGACGTCCGCATGGAAAGACATGCCGGAAACGCCCTCTTTATCGCCCAGGCCCTCGAAGGCCATCCCGCCATCTCCTCGTTAAAATATCCCTTTCTCCCCAGCCACCCGCAATACGACATCGCCCGCCGGCAGATGTACAACGGCGGCGGCATCGTCTGCTTCGACCTCAAAGGCGGCCTCGAAAGCGGCCGGGATTTTCTCAACCGGCTGAAAATGTTGTCCCTCACCGCCAATCTTGGCGATACCCGCAGCATCGCCTCCCACCCCGCCAGCACTACCCACGCCAAGCTGACCCCCGAAGAAAGAGCAGCCGTCAATATCACCCCCGGCCTCATCCGCATCTCAGTCGGCCTCGAACACCGCGACGATATCCTGAACGACATCTTACAAGCGCTTTGATAAAAGCTATAACAAAAAAGGGTCCGGCGCTGCCGGACCCTTCCCCTTTCAGTTCTGTCCCAGAACTTCGGCTAATCCCCCCAAATCTCCCCTTCCCCCTTCAGCCAATCCTTCACCAGCTCCGTCGTCACCGACTTCGGCCTTTCCAGCGGCAGGCTCAGCGCCCGGTCCCAGCAAAGACTGGCCAATACCCCCAAAGCACGGCTTACCCCAAACAACACTGTATAAAATTCATATTCTACCAGCCCGTAATGTACCAGCAGGGCGCCGCTATGCGCATCCACATTGGGCCAGGGATTCTTGATCTTGCCTAATGATTGCAGAATGGGCGGCACCGTATCATAGATATTCCACACCGTCTGGACCAGCGGATCATCCGATAAATGTTTTTTCGCAAATTCCATCTGGGCCGAAAACCGCGGATCGGTTTTTCTCAGGACCGCATGACCATAACCCGGCACAACCTTTCCCCCTTCCAGGGTCTTTTTCACATAAGCAGCAATCTGCTCCTTGCTCGGTAATTCAACACCCAGCTCCTCCCGCATCTCCAGTATCCATTTGATCACTTCCTGGTTAGCTAACCCGTGAAGAGGCCCGGCCAGCCCATTCATCCCCGCCGCAAAGCTCAGATAAGGATCACTCAGCGCCGACCCCACCAGATGGGTGGTGTGAGCGCTCACATTGCCACCCTCATGATCCGCATGGATCGTCATATACAAACGCATCAACTCCCGGAACGTCTCATCCTCATAACCCAGCATATGCGCAAAATTACCGGCCCAATCCAACAGGCCATTCGGATGGATATGATCCTCGTTTTTGTATTTCCTCCTGTAAATATAGGCCGCTACCCTTGGCAGCCGGGCGATCAGGTCCATCGAATCGTCAAAGATCGCATCCCAATAGTCTTTTTTATTCAGCCCCTTGGCATATTTATCGGCAAATTTGCTCTCCGTCTGCAAAGCCATGATCGCAACGACGAACTGTGTCATCGGATGCGAATCCTTTGGCAAGGCTTCGATAGCCGCAAACACATGGTTGGGAACATGACTGCGCCGCTGCCAGTTGGACGTGATCTCATGCACATCCTCATCCGTAGGCAGTTCGGCCAACAACATGAGATGGAAAAGTCCCTCCGGTAAAGGCTCCGTTCCGCCTTGCGCCTTCGGCAGCCGCTGCTGCAGCTCGGGTATCGAATATCCCCTGAACCGGATCCCTTCCTGCGCATCCAGCAAAGACGTCTCGCTGACCAGACCCGTAATGCCGCGCATCCCCTGGTAGATCTGGGATAGGGTCACCTCGCCTATTTTGTCGTTACCATGTTCTTTCAACAGATCCTTGATCTCTGTGGCCACCGCATCGGCTTTCGTTTTGAACCTTTCTTTTGTAAATGACATGTCGAAGCTGTTTTTTTTCGTAAGGACCCCTGGTCCATTTTTGACCCGCTAAAGTTAGTGTAGGAAACGATGCAGAGCAAATGATTTGGGGCCTTTCCTATTAAAATACCATTAACCATCCCCAGCCGGCGTCCACCCGCAGCCAACCGCACCGGCCAAGCGCCCGCGCTATTTCGGCGTCCGGATATAAAATACCCACGCCACCCCCGAAAAGATGATATTGGGCAGCCACGCAGCCAGAAGCGGCGGCAGCTCACCCTTGGTGGAAAAAGTAACGGCAAATTTATCCATCACCACGAAAATGGCCGCCATGACAATACCTACGGCCAGATGCAGCCCACTCCCACCCCTGATCTTACGCGAAGCAATAACAGCCCCGATCATGGCCATGATGATTACGGAAAACGGCGTAGCATCCCGATGATATAATTCTACTTTGAAGGTATTGAGCCCCTCCGATCCCCGCACCTCCTCCATATGGATGAACTGATGCAGCTCCGGGGTCGTCAGCTGATCTTTCAGGTAATCGTCACGCCGCAGCTCCTTGGGCTGAACATTCAGGTTAACATGCAGAGTGTCCAGCTTCTTTAAGGACTCTTTCTCCCCATTGATCGTCCGCTCTATCACCGTGCTCAGCTTCCAGTCCTTTTTACCCGCATCCCACCGGATCGTTTCCGCCCGCACCGTATAATAAACCACATTCCCCCGCAGCTTCTGCATGAAAAAGCTGGTCGCCGCCTTGCTGGCAGTATCATAATACCGGAACCCTACAAACGTGTGGGGATCGACCCGCAGATAAAAATTATTGTTCTTGAACAGATCCCCGTTGTACGAACTGTTCCGGTCTACATAAACGGTCTGGAAATTGGTCCGAATCTCGTTGGCCCTCGGCACCCAATACTGACTGGCCAGCCAGAAGATCACCGACAGTAAGATCGCCCCGATCAGATAGGGCCTCAGCATCCGGTTGTACCGCACCCCACCCGCCAGGATAGCAATAAACTCGGACTTGCCCGCCATCTTTGAAGTGAAATAAATAATGGCGATAAAGACCATCAGGGGAAAGATCATCGACATGATAAAGGGAATAAACCCGATATAATAATTGGTCACCAGCTGCCATGCACTAAGCCCCGAACGCACAAAATCATCGGCCTTTTCACTGGTGTCAATGACTACGGCAATAATGGTAATGACCAGCATCGTGAAGACGAATGTCCCCAGGAACTTCTTTAATATATAGACATCAAGAATTTTGAACATATATCCTCGGAAGCGGTCTTAACTCGCCATTTCGCGTCTTAACCCGCCATTTCGCGGGCGAAGATAATTAAAAAGAAAGGTTACCTATGCTCCATCGCAGCAATGGACGCCACCGCTCTTTTCCTGATCCGCCGGCCTATCAATACAGGCAAATACAATCCAATCATTATCAATGTGCTACACACAGCAAACCAGGATAGTTGCCGGAAACTGGCATCTGTTACACCTTTGTGAAATATGCCCCCTTATAGCCGCGTCTTCAACCTTTCCACCTGCTCCCGCTTCCAGCTCCCGAAATCACCCTGCAAAATATGTTTGCGGGCCTCCCCGACCAGGTGAAGATAAAAAGCCAGGTTGTGCACGCTGGCGATCGTCAACCCCAGGATCTCTTTGGACTTGATCAGGTGCCGGAGATAGGCCTTGCTATAAAAATTACTGGTTGGACAGGAGATCCCATCATCGATAACCGAAAAATCCTTCTCCCATTTTTTATTGTCGATATTGATCACCCCCGCGGAAGTGAACAGCATGGCATTCCGTCCGTTACGGGTAGGCATCACGCAATCGAACATATCCACGCCCCTGTCGATGCATTCCAGGATATTCCAGGGCGTACCAACACCCATCAGGTAACGTGGCCGGTTCACCGGCAATGAATCACAACAGGCCGCACAGATATCGTACATTTCCTGCTCCGTCTCCCCGACACTCAATCCGCCGATGGCATTTCCCGCCGCATCCTTGCCCGCAATATATTCACAGCTGGCCTTCCGCAGATCCGGGAAGGTGCTTCCCTGTACGATGGGAAAAAGATTTTGCGTATACCCGTATTTGTCCTCCGTTCCCGCAAACCTCTCGATACAACGGTCCAGCCAGCGATGCGTCAATTGCATGGATGTCGCAGCATACCCATGATCACTGGGATAAGGCGGGCATTCGTCAAAAGCCATGATGATGTCACCACCGATGCCGCGCTGGATATCCATCACCTTCTCCGGGCTGAACAGGTGCCGGCTGCCGTCGATGTGCGACTGAAACACCACCCCCTCCTCCTGGATCTTTCTCGTGCCCGACAGGGAGAACACCTGGTAACCGCCACTGTCCGTCAATATCGGCCTGTCCCAGCCCATGAATCGGTGCAATCCGCCCGCCTGCCCCAATACCTCCAGGCCCGGCCGCAGGTAGAGGTGATAGGTATTGCCCAGGATGATCTGCGCGTTCACATCCTCCCTCAGTTGCTGCTGCGATACGGCTTTTACACTCCCAACCGTGCCGACAGGCATAAAGATGGGTGTAAGTATCTCCCCATGATCGGTGCTGATCCGGCCCGCCCTCGCCGCCGAATCCGGGCATAGCCCCTGCAATTCAAATTGTAATGCTGCCATAATCCGGCGCAATTTACACTTTTAGCGCCGGCGCCCACACCCCGATCAGGGAAATCCCTTACGATTTTGTCTTTTATCCCCGCTCCGCTGAATTTTTGTATTTTCGCCCCAGCGCGGGTCAGAATACGCAGGCACCCGACACAGAACGCTTATGACAAAACTGTATCAGAGTTTCCCCTGGCTTGAACTGTTTTTTATTGTTTTTTGTCTGATCACCCTGGTGCAATTGTTCTACTATGGATGGTTCTTCAGAAGGCTTGCCTTCTATACCCCCCCATCAAAAGAACAATCCCAGCAGCATCCCGTCAGCGTCATCATCTGCGCCCGCGATGAAGCCGCCCGCCTTGTCACCCACCTCCCGGGCACCCTCGTACAAACCTACCCCAGCACCCACGAAGTGATCGTGGTCAATCACAATAGCCAGGATGATACCCGCTTCCTTCTCGATGAATTCAAAAAGACCTTCAAAGGACTTCATATCGTCAACCTGGAACACGAAGCACTCGGTATCCCCGGTAAGAAATATCCCCTCAGCATGGGCATCAAAGAAGCCCGGCACGAGATCGTCCTGCTCACCGACGCCGATTGCATCCCCGCCAGCGAATTCTGGATGCAAAAAATGCAGGACGGATATTACGATGGCATCGAAGTCGTACTCGGCTATAGCCCCTACAAAAAAGGTCCCGGTATACTCAATAAGATCATCCGCTTCGATACCTTTCACACCGCCCTGCAATACCTTTCCTATGCCCTGGCAGGACTCCCCTATATGGGAGTCGGCAGGAACCTCTCTTATAAAAAGGCGGTCTTTCTCCGCAACAAAGGCTTTTCTGCTATCAACCACCTGCCCGGAGGCGACGACGATCTCTTCATCAACAAAGTCGCCAACAAAGACAACACCGCAATCGTCGTAGATCCGGATACCTTTATGATGTCAGAACCAAAAAAGACATTTGGAGAATGGTTCCGCCAAAAAACCCGCCACCACAGCGCAGCCAAATACTACAAGCCCCGGGATAAATTCCTGCTCAGCCTCTACGCCATCTCCCATACCCTGTTCTATCCGCTGCTGATCCTCAGCCTCTTCTTTAGCTGGCGCCTGGCCCTGCCCGTCTTTGGCATCCGCCTGATCGTACAAGGTGTGATCTTTCAAAAGACCATGCGCCGCCTGGGAGAAGAAGATCTGTTCCCCTGGTGGTGGCTCCTGGACATCTGGATGTTCCCGTATTACTTAATCTTTTCCTCCGCTATATGGAAAAAACCCCGGACCAGCTGGAAATAGTATTGCAGTATTTCACGGATTTTACTCCGCAGCAAAAACAGCAGCTGGCCGCCCTGGCCAACCTGTATAAAGACTGGAATGCAAAGATCAACGTGATCTCCCGAAAAGATATCGACGGCCTATACGAAAAACATATTTTACATTCCCTTGCCATCGCCGCAGCCTTCGAATTCCGCCCGGATATGACCGCAATCGATATCGGCACCGGGGGCGGCTTTCCCGGTATCCCCCTGGCCATC
>Ga0207033_1189_pt2 | contig 11098 bp, 13 predicted proteins | sample Alteio_BWMinCont_35_FD_153262 | JGI IMG/M metagenome (GOLD analysis project Ga0207033, IMG submission 153262) | Enriched cells from forest soil in Barre Woods Harvard Forest LTER site, Petersham, Massachusetts, United States -... | ecosystem: Environmental > Terrestrial > Soil > Temperate forest >... | reverse complement strand
CCCAGGTGGATTGCCAGCATCGCCTCGGGTATCTGAACGATCTCGAGACCTCTTTGCCGTTCATGTGCTACATCGGTTTGACTGAGCGAGAGGAAATGGAGATTTTCAGTGTTATCAATGGGAAAGCAAAAGGACTTAGCACCAGTCTATTGGATTTTCACGACGCAACCTTGGCAACTGATCTAGCAAAGGAACGTCCAGAGCTCTTCATCGCCCTTCAACTGAATAACAATCAAGACTCTCCCTGGTACCGACAGCTCGACCTTGGCGGCACAAGCACTTCAGGGCTGCTCCGGCGTGCTTCCCTGAGGACCGTTCAGAAGGCGATAAAGCGCTTTCTCTTGCAGACCCGCATATTGCGTCAACACACTCCAGAAGGGGCTGCTCAGATCGTCCTAGATTTCTGGGCCGCCGTAGCCATCGTAACTCGGGAGGCGTGGGACAACCCCAGGCGTCACTTGCTCAATAAGGGCGTCGGTGTTTATACGCTCATGGCCATCGCGGGTGACCTCTATCTTGAAGCGGTTGGACAATCACCTGATAAACGATATTTCACTGCGAAACTGTCTGAATTTGTGGCGGACATCGATTGGTCAACTGTTGGCCCATTCCAAGGATTCGGCGGAGAAAGCGGCGTCAAGTCAGCAGTTGAACTAATCCGGCGAGCGCGAACAACATCCCAACTTCGGGTGGTACATGGCGAATAAAAACATTTTGCTGATTGAACCCGGTTACAAAAATAAGTATCCACCTCTCGGCTTGATGAAGATTGCCCAATACCATGGTCCTCGTGGAAAACAAGACCACGTACGCTTCATCAAAGGCGAAGACCGTTCGGTTCTCGGGACTGCATGGGACAGGATATACATTACAACGCTCTTCTCCTTCGAGTTCTCGCGAATCTCGACAAGCATCGACTTCGCTTTATATGTGGCCAACGGCCAGGCTGACAAGGTTTTCGTAGGTGGGATAGCCGCTTCACTCATGCACGACGTGTTCTTATCCGAGCCCCGTTGGAGAGGTGTTCGATTCATAAAGGGACTGTTGGGCGAGCCTCCCGCGATTTCTCTGAAGCTCGACGACTTCTCAGAAGAACTGTACTCTGATGATCGGACAGGCAGAGCAATCGAAGATCTGATACCTGACTACAGCATCCTTGACCAAATTCCGTATCAGTATCCTGTGCGAGACGCTTACTTCGCGTATGCTTCCAGAGGCTGCATCCGCAAATGCAGTTTCTGTGGCGTTCCTAAGCTGGAAGGTGATCAGCGCGATACGGAATCAATCGCTGGAATCGTTCGCGGCGTTGACGAGCTGTATGGTCCCAAGAAAGATCTCACTCTAATGGACAACAATGTTGTCGCCTCTGCTCGGTTCAAAGACATCATGGCAGAGATCCGGGATCTCGGGTTCACACCTGGGGCAAAACTAAGGCGCGGCCGCGTCGCTGTCCAACGCCGAGTTGATTTTAACCAAGGTGTCGATGCCAGGATCCTCTGCAAGGATCGGATGTATTTGAAAGAGCTGTCTACAATCTGTATTCGACCGTTGCGCATTGCGTTCGATCACCTTGGTCTCAAGGCCCCATATGAAACGGCCATTCGGTACGCGCACGAGTTCGGACTGACAGAGCTCTCTAATTACATGCTGTACAACTTTCACGATTCGCCGCGCGATCTGTTCGAGCGTATGCGCCTCAACGTGGCGCTTAATGAGGAGCTGGGAATCAGAATCTGGTCTTTCCCTATGCGGTACCAGCCAACTAACCTCCCGGATCGATCGCACATCGGCGAGAAATGGACCCGTTATCAACTCCGGTCCATGCAGCTAATCTTACAGGCGACACATGGAGTCGTGAGTGGCAACCCTTCTTTCTTCAAGCGAGCATTTGGAGAGTCAGGCGAGGAGTTTGAGAGCTTATTGCTTCTACCCCACCACTTCATCTTTAACCGAGACTGGTACGAGCATTTGAGTGGAAGGGCCGAATTTGAGGAATATACCCGTGAGTTCGCGAAAGTGACAAATTCAGAAAGAGCTGACCTCCTCTTGATGCTGTCATCTTGCGACCCTCGATATTTCTCTCGATTGATTCACCAAAGCAAGCACACACACATTCAGAAGATCTTACGGTACTACGTCCCTCTAGCGAAGGAAAAGGAAGCCGAGATATGGCAGACGCAGAGAAACTCAGAGCCTCTCGCGGCCGACGTCCCCGACGATGAGAGAGTTGAGGATGCAGGGTTGTCGGAGGAAGACTCGACTCCAGTGAAGACATCGCGGAATCCAAAACGGCAGTACCAAATGGTGTTCGCATGAGCGTCGCCATCGCTGGTATACGACAGATTGATATTCCTTGGGCCGCCCGCATCGGGACAGTGGCCGTTGGCAAGGACATCCTCGAACTTCTCAGTAGCTCGATGTACATAGACCCGATGACGATATACCGGGAATATGTTCAAAACGCTGCAGACGCGATCGACGACGCTAGCGCAAGCTGCCTATTGCCCCCCGCGATTCGAGGTCGAGTTGACATAAACCTGGACCCGTCCGCACGAATGGTTCGGATTCGAGACAACGGAACCGGAATTGACGAAGCTGCCTTCCACGATCGGCTTACTGCGTTTGGTGCCAGTCTCAAGCGTGGAACTAGTGCCCGCGGCTTTCGCGGTGTTGGTAGGCTCGCCGGCATCGGCTATTGCCAAGAATTGGTTTTTAGATCACGGGCAGCCGGCGCACGTCGCGTGAGCGAGTTGCGGTGGGATTGCAGGAAGATAAAAGCGATCCTCCGGGACGCCACCTTTCACGGCGACTTAGCTGATTTAGTAAGTCGAACTGTCGAGACCCGTCGTATCGACGCAACGGGATGGCCAGAACATTTCTTTGAAGTGGAGTTGAGGAATGTGATTCGCCACCGGAATGACCAACTTCTCGACCCAGGAGCGGTTGAACAATATCTATCCCAGGTCGCCCCGGTGCCTTTTTGTCCGTCCTTCAGATATGGGCAAGAAATAATCGCATTTCTAAAGGAACACCTAGCCCCTCCCTGTCTTGAAATCGCGATCTCAGGTGGAGTAACTCCCGTCCACCGGCCTCATCGTGATCAATTCGAGATTTCTGAGGGCATCGAAGACCGGTTCAACGAACTCCAAGTTCTGAAAGTCCCCGCCGTCGACGGTAGGCTGGCGGCTGTGGGGTGGATCCTACACCATGGGTACAAAGGGGCCATTCCGCCAAAAACAATGATCCGCGGGCTACGGATAAGGAGTGGCAATATTCAAGTTGGCGGTCATGACCTGCTGCAGGAACTCTTCCCAGAACCCCGCTTCAACAATTGGTCTGTCGGAGAGATCTATGTCGTTGATCCCCGTATCGTTCCGAACGGCCGTCGCGATCACTACGAGCAGAACGTTCACTTCGACAACATCTTAAATCAGTTGTCGCCAGTCGCCCGTGATATTGCTTCTCGATGCCGAAACAGCTCACTTGTCCGCAACTGGGCCCGAGAGTTCGAACGGTCAGAGCAGTCGACAAAAGATAAGCTAGGGATCATCAAGCAGGGAACGACAGGTATAGCTCGCCAAGGCGAAGCTGCCGAAGAAGTCAAAAGAATTCTCGATAAGATGGAGCGAATCACCGGACGCGACCTCATTCCATCCGAAATAAGAAGACGGCAACGGCTCACCATCGGACGAATTCGCCGCAACTTGGAAAGAGTATGTTCCCGCTTGCCGAAGGCAAAGGTACTCGCGCAAATGTCACCGAAAGAGCGGAGACTGCTGGAGCGGGTGTTTAACCTGGTCTATGAGTGTTCGGCTAGCCAGAACGCGGCTAAGATACTTGTCGACCGGATGTTACGAGAGATGCGTGGAAGGAATTAGCTCTCTACATCGAGATCTGCTCGCTCTCAACAGCTCGGACGCCGCTGCTACGCCCCCTCATCCCCGGATCAGGCTACACCCATTCAGGCCTATACTTGGCTAATCGTTTCACATTTTGATTGTACAGACGAATGCGAGATGTCCAGTTGAGCGACCAGGAAATGCTGGAGGAAATAAGCAGAGCGGCGGGTTCAGGATACCGATAAACGGTCGCCACCAGCGAACAGATCAGCAGAATCAGCAGCAGGATACCCGTGCCATATCTCTTCCCCAGCAATTGGGGGACGCCGGGAATACACGCCAGAAGGATCGATGACCAGTATCTATCGAGCGAGGAATTTACGTCGAATTCGGCTGAGTGTTGCTGTCTCAACCTGTAACAAGTCGAGCAGAGTCTTGTTGAACGCTTGAAGAAAGGGGCGGGCCACGTCCAACCGTGTGCCTGGCAAAGAGTCCTTCCGCAGGTCTCGCAAGCCAAACCGGCTTTATCACCATCTTTCGGAGCGATTAATCCGCAGTCGTTGCAGAGAAAGCCATTGGCAAGAACAAATCCTTCATTGCCGGCGCTGAAACCCGTTGTTGTCACGATGCTCGGGTCCCTAGCCACATCGTCTGCCAAGTGGACTTCGTATCGTTTGGTGCCGGCTTGCAGATCGATTCTCCATCGGCCATAGAAGATCTGCTTGGTCTGCACGTCTACATCATCTGGATTTACTTCGCACAGCTTCTCGTACGCCTGGTTATTGCCGCCATGATATCGAACTCTACGTGAAAGCCGTCGGGCGGTTTCATTTCGGATGTTCTCGGTAAGAGGGTCGGCAGGCTCGCCGAAATATGCAGGAACTTCCTTGCCGTTGAGTTCGTTATCGAGCGTAAGCATGGGCCTGCTGTGACTCCAGAACTGCTCCTCCCCCGGCGCAATGCTGATTCCATGAACGCCGTAAATCCGGCGACCATGTTCGCGAGCGTTGTAAATAATCCCGGCTTGGGTTTGGAATTGTTTATCAACGCTGTAGTCGACAAGCACGGCAGGAACAACCTTGTGCTGACTCTTCGATATACAGATTGCATCGACTGCGGTGCGAGGCGCTGAGTTGATCCTGGATAGATGTCTGGTTTGTAGAAGGCATCGAATCTCTCCGTCCGGCCTCCAGGGCACCCAAAAGAAGACATTCGTTCCGTGCAACGAAGCGATGAAGTACACTCCAACTTCGCGTGCTTCTCGCACCAGCCGCTCGTAGTCCCAGAGTTCAATCTTAATGTTGGACTTGGCGTTCAGTTCCCGCACATACTGAAGAGCAGATGGCGCAAAACAACCAGTGGTGAGAACGAAGCCGTCTGTTGCGTTTGGGTAAGTTATCGTTGCACTGTGCAGCTTTTGAACGATCGGTCGGCCAACCGCTGCCTTTTGATGCTTGCATTCAACAACTACTAAGCGCTCAGACCGACGCAAGACGATGTCTCTGCCGTGGTCATTTGAAAGCTTTCCGCGCTCGGCATGGTATCCCATTCGCCTGAAGACTTCAGCCATTGCGTCCTCAAACTCGTGTCCGTCAATCTTGTCGAGGTCATAGACGATGTCGTTTCTGGCTGTCACTTCGCGTGAACCCTGCGCGATGCTCACCATCAGATTGGTCCCATGTGCTTGTGCACGAAAATGCTCAGGGGTTCGTCTCCGAGATGATGTCAAAGCTCCCGAACGGTGCGAGCCTAGCATTCGAAAGATACTTCTTCATCACCGCCGCTCCCTCTACGTGCCGGGAGTGGATGATCACTATTCCTCGGAAGTCCTTCTTTGCTAGAAACCGGGCTACTTCCTTTCCCGTGCCCTTGAATATAGAATTGTCGGCGTGCATCCAATGCAGGTCGTGATCAAGGAAGATCACTTTGAACTCCTTCTGTTCCAACGCCCGCAATGCCGCCTCAGCATTCTTGGCAAAAACAGCTTTGGGCATCCGCTTCCTGAACCAGGAGATGCGATCTTCCGTGTCCTCTACCACGAGAACTGACCAGTCAGTTCGTATGTGGAATTGCTCGAACATGGCCTATTTAGGAATCCTATGTCCTCGGTGCCAACCGCACGAGATTACCTCGGTAAAGTGGCTTTTGTAACTTGCTTTGGAGAATCAGCGAATGGCGAACTCACCGCAGATAGACTTGAAAGCTAGGACTACGCCTTTCGATGTGGCCAGGGCAACGAGCTCAATCACATCCGCATCGTCCTGACGGTACCTGTAGCGAAACCGTGCCCAACGTATCCGTGAAAACTTCGTTGGTGATTCTGGGTTGGAGGGAATCACCGTGAAGTTCTGTTTCAGTTCCGCGTTCCTATTAGGTCTTTCTACCAACATTCTGGCAGCGGGGGTCCACTGTCGTCACAGTACGGGTAAGGCTCCGCCTGGAAGACTGGCGGGCGCTCGACCGCTATCTCAGGCTCCTGCCTTTGCACGACTGGATTCTTCGGGCCACGATCCATCAACTCGTAGACGTTAGGTCTCGGCCGCGTTGCGTCTCGGTCGTAATGTTGCTTTACAAGAGCGTTAATCCTCCCAAGAATCTGATCGGTCGTCAGGCCTTTGTGGCGAAGCCACTCTCGTGCATACTCCCGGGATTCAGGCGTGGACCGTGACAACTGCTCCTCTCTTCCTGGTTGCCATCCATCCCACTGACAGTCCGGGGTGTGGAGTATCTCGATGGCTGTTGCTTCGTCAAATCTTTTGTCGCTAGCTAGTCTGCAGTACGTCTCAGCTTTCTCTTGGGTCCACCAGGTGAACCAGAACATCGGTTTATAGACTTCTGTCTTAAAAAAATCTGGTGCTGGTGTACGTGCGGCCGTGACTAACCGGCGGAACTCCAAGATCATTGCATCGAGCCCGGTTGCTTCGAAGTACCGCTGGGCGTCTGCAATCTTCGTCTTCAGTTGAAATTCTCTACGGTCAAGATCGGCCTGGTGGTTGTGTATCTTCCGTCTCTCGTCTGCCAAGGCCGCGTCGAGGCCGTCTTTCATCTTCTGTAACTCAGCTTCCGCTGCTGATCTTGCTGCAATCGCTGCATCGTAATCGGTACGCGGCATGGTTGTTTCTGCGGCCAGCGCTACAGCCTCCTTTAGTGCTTCGTTCTCCTCGAGCACGAGGGAATATTTCTGGGTGACATCATCGGAAAACAGCTTACATGCTGCTCGACGACTGGCGGGATCATCTGACTTTAGATCCAGCAATAAAGCGGACTCGAAAGCAGTCCTAAGGTCTACCGCCCGTTGATCGGTGGCTATTTGTTCAGCACTTCTACGCGGCTTAGCCAAGGCTGACCTCCTTCGTTATAGGAACGTTTAGGATTGCCATGGCCGCTGGGGCGAGGATCGGCCCGTTTGTTGATCCTGGGGCCACTTCTCTATTTTTACCCCTCAATTGGCGTGGGTTTGAGAGGGTATATCTATAGCCTCTCGCCAAAGTCCACCCAGCTTTGAGTCGATTAAATTCGTTACGAAGCCAGAATGAGCCTTCGGGGAACGTACTGCCGTCCTGGTTAATGCTGACTGCTGCTAGCGGTAATGCCGATGGAATGACTTCTCCGTCTTTGCCCCAGAGCGGTGCGTACAGTTTGCGCCCGTCTCGATGGGTTGCTGCTAATTCGTTATCACGTGTTTTCATTTTTCTCCTTATAAGAAAATGGGAGCCACATGAGGTGGCTCCCTACGTGCAGGAATGACCTGCCGTTGTACTTCCAATTCGACCAGGACGAGAGAAGGAATAGCCTCCGACCAAAGTGGCATGTCTATCGCCTGGTGATCTTGCTTATCGTGTACTGGCGCTGTAGAGCGACATTATGTGATCGCTCATTACGCTTTCCCCAACATCCGATCAAGATTCGGAGTATGGTCCACGGTGTCCAAAGAGAAGCGCTTGATGATGCCTTGCCGGTCTGCTTCAGATAGAGCCAACCATCCTTCGAGTCGATGAAACGGCGGCTGCAGACGTTGGTTATCGTACGCATGCCAAGCGTTCACGAACATCTTGCGGTGCGGTTCCATACGCGCTTGCTTGTCCGCCTGTTCCTTCCGTTCGATTGCTTCTTTGCGATCAAGGTATTTGTTCGGGTTCTCAGCATCCCTGGCCGCGAACGCTGCGGTCTTCGTCATGGCCAGGTATTGATCCGATGGCAGACTCTTCACGTACGCTCTGAACTGAGCGTCGGTCATTCGCTGCCAATCGGGTGCCGCAGGTTTGGCCACGGCCTTGTGGCGCTCGCGGTTGATACAGAGCACAGTGCCTGGTGTGCGCCGTTCGGTAGCGACATGGCTCCACGGGATGCGATTCTTCGCCCCGCACTCGTTGCAATCTGCTACGAGTACGACGCGGTCTCCCTGAAGTTCGTAGCTCGTCGCAATGTAGTGGCCGAACTTTCCACCGTTTCTGATCAAGTTCCTCGCGTGCAGGATTGAAATGTTGTTCATTATCGGCCTCCTCTGCGCGATAGATCATTCGTGTGGACGAGTATTTTTCCGTCCGCGCTGTAGCCCTCTGCGACAATCTTCTTGTAGTCGTCTCCCAGAAGTTTATTTATGTCAGCTTCGGTCAGATCACGACCGAGACTGCGGCTACTCCAGACAATGTCGTTCGCGTATGCGCGACGACGATCCGCAGCAGTCGGTTCCGCGACCATGCCGCGAATGTTCTCTGCCATCGTTGGTTCGTGCTTCACTTCTGGCTGCGTTCTCGAAAGGCCGATCTTCCCAGATGAGATGGCGATGTGATATGCGCAGTCCCATGACCGTATGTCCCGCAGGTCTAGCACGCGCCCAATTCCGCAACATTGTTGCGCGACTGTCAGGAGAACTCCGCGTTCTTCTTCGGTGAAGGGTCCGACCTTCGCGTCCAATTTGAGATAGGCTGGCTTAATCTCTTTCAGCGCTGGCATGACGGACAGGCTGACCGTGGGAATGTTCCGTTCGTCAAGCCAGACCCATGTCGCTTGTGTCAGGCCTTTGCCTGCGCGTAACTCTGCGTTCAATCTGTCTTTCTTCGCCTGCAGGTCTTTCGTTACGTACTCTTCTAGTGCTCGTTGATCCCTGCGCTCCATCCATGCAGGGTTGTTGTTGATGCGGTCGCGGAAGTCTTCACTCGCTTCCACGAGTTTGCGATAAGCGGAACTGCTCAAAGCGTCTACGGCTTTATTAAAGGCCGCATCGCTGAGTTCCATATAGTCAATCATTGTTTCCTTCCTTCGGTGTTACGGTGTTACGGTGTTCGGTGTTGCGTCGTGCTGTTACTTCAGGCGTAATCGTTGGCAGAGTTGCCGAACGGCTTCCTGAATCTTGTTCTGCGCTTCTATAGCCTCGCGCTTCAACGCCAAGTCTCTCGACGTTGGTTGATCGACGAACTCTTGCTCATACCGTGTGCGATACGTGTCGTGTGTGCTCATAATTCCTTCTCAAACGGGGCTGCACACAAATCAGCGGACGACGCCACGAGGGCATCAGTACTCAATTCCATTGATTTTTCTTTCCAGGCGGGTCTACATCTGGCGGATGCTGGCGGATGCTAGCGGTTGCTTGCGGTTGCCGTAAACGATGCCTTAAAGTTTTTCCGCTGACCCTGAAATTAGGCAGGATCACGGAACACAGTACTCATGCGGGTGAGGCGCAGTGTCTTACCTATTCTTCTCACCCACATAAATAGTATACGCCTTTTGTTCGCCCATGTCAAGGGCCTCATTGCGGGTTTGTTTTCATCGACTTAGGCGGAATAGTCCAAATTTGCAGTACAAATCGAGGTTTCGGCGCTGTCGAGAGATGCTCTTGCCCCGAGGACCATCTTCTAGCGCGACCAGAGCCTTGCGCAGCCGTCGCGCCATGCTCATGACCTTTCGATGATCGCAACTCAGATTTTTCATGAAGCTCTCGTGCTCAACGATCATCTTGGTTTGAACCAGTGGTCGTATCGGGTCTTCAGCACCGGTCGGCCATGCAGCAATCGTCCTTCCACCGTGACAGAGGTACAGCCTCAGGTTCAGCTTGCCTCCCTTCCCTGTGTACTTCCACCTGAAGTGCAGTGTGCGCTTACGTGTTGGGTTGATTGTCATTCCCTGCGCACGCATCTGGCGTTCTCGCTTGATTCGCGCACGCTTTAGCCTCTCGGCCTTCGCTTGCCGCTTTGTGGCCCGCTCTGCCCATTGTTGTTTAAGGTAGTGTTCGTTCACAGTGCGCCTCCTGCAGCGTTCGTCTTGCGCTGGTTGACCATAACGCCCGTGACGTATTTGTAGATCACGATGGTCTCCGCCTGTGGCAGGAACATGAAAGTCTTGCGTGTGCGGGTCGATGCGTATTCGATTTCAGGATCGGTGAACGTATCGAGCCATCGCAGAATGTTCTGATCATCGCGCATCGCGACGGATGGCGGCATGAGTTGCGAGAGACGTTTGAAGTCGTTTTCTCGTTGAAGAATGCTCATAAACGGAACCTCCTCATTAGCTCTCCGAGTCGTTCTAGTTCAGCGGCGATGGTTTCTAACTCATCAGGGTCTTCGCACACTTCTTGCTTTTTCACTTCCGTATCGATCTGTTCCTGCAGCTTGAATAGCTGGTCGATTTTGTCGTGGCGCTTCCATTTGAGTTGAAGCCGCTGCATAGGCCGAAGGTCTTCGGACGCGGCGTCATCTGGCTCCAGTTCGTATCCGCGATACCAGAGGCCGTCTCCAGACCAAGACGGCGACGGCTTCGAACGATCCTCAACTTCGGCGGTCGGTCTGATTGGCGAGACGGTCGGCACACTCGAAACGTCCGGTAAACTTTTTTCATTCCCCGAGAACGTGCTTACGTTCTTACGTGCTATAGAAGAAAAGAATGAAGTATTAACGACAGAATCGGAAGTATGGTTATATGACGGGTCACTAGGGGTCGCTTTTTCTGCTGGCTCAGCCTTCGGACGCCCAATCTTGATGTTGTACCTACTCCCACTCACTAGCGGTCGCTTTTCCCCTAACTTCTTGATTTTATGATCCAACGCTTTTCCGGTCTCTGGGTCGAAAAGCCCCTGTTCTTTGACCAGGGTCTTCATGGCGGCGAGATTCAGCTTGTACTTGTTCGTGCCCTCTCTTCCGCCACCTTTTCCGGTCTCCCAACCGACCACGGTTTTCCCCTCTGCCACGGCTATAAATCCATCATGAAGAACACGGGCATTCGCCGGGAGGAAACCGTACTCGCCGCGCTGAGATTTTGGTCGG
>Ga0207033_1218_pt1 | contig 11107 bp, 10 predicted proteins | sample Alteio_BWMinCont_35_FD_153262 | JGI IMG/M metagenome (GOLD analysis project Ga0207033, IMG submission 153262) | Enriched cells from forest soil in Barre Woods Harvard Forest LTER site, Petersham, Massachusetts, United States -... | ecosystem: Environmental > Terrestrial > Soil > Temperate forest >... | reverse complement strand
CAAACCGAGTGGAAAATAATCTTTGATCATGGTGCTTGCCTGCCTTGATATCGATATTACACAAAGTATGTTACATACTTTGTGTAACAAGAGCAAGCATCGGATGCAAATGATCAATACATTCAGGAAATAAAAATTTTTTTAAAACAAAAGCACCGTGTGAAATGAATGCTCCAATTCGGGTGTCACTTATTTAAAGTGCTACAGCAAATGATGTCGTGCGATATATTTTTTGATGTTTCCCAACATTTCTAACAGAGGATCACATTTTTCAATAAAATAATTAAGCCCTTTGCAAAGGGCGTTAAGATCATTTTCATATTCATGGGCGATAATATTGCGTATATCCCGCAATTCTTGCCATTTTTGTACACTATCAATAACGCCCAATCGTTCTAGGCGATTTAAGCGATCAATAAATGTTTCCTGCTCGTCAAAATCCCCGGTAAGTTTTAGTATCAGTGGAAATACTTTTTTTCCTAATGCATCCTGAAGTTTTGCAAAGCGCGTTGTGACCATATCTAAAAAAGCAAGATTGTTATCTTGGGGCGCTTCAAAAATACGAGGAGTGAGGGGCAAAATAAGAGACAAGTGTTTTATTGCGATCTTGAGTCGATCCTCATGGATGGCACAAATTTCTAGTTCTGCCTTCAGTTTCTCTTGAGGTGATATGGTCATACTAATTGGATCCCTGTTGAGCGAGCTTCAGCATAGATGGTTAAGTTTTTATCAGCCATTTTAATAATGACATCAATTTTTTGCTCTCCTATAATCAATTTTAAAGCGCTTAAGAAAGATAGTTGACGTTGCATGGTCAGTTTTTCGTCAGGCTCTATCGTTTCAATATATAAATCAATGTCACCCCCCTTACGGTGAGGATCCATGCGAGATCCAAAAAGCCAAAGATGGTCGTCTTTTTGGAAGTACTTTTTGAATGTTGCAGTAATCGCTTTTTGTTCGTAGGATGTTAATCGCATGGAGTCAGTTCTCATGCAACTTGAGTTTGGTATGGAGTGTAGTGTAGTGTAGTGTAAGAGGATACCACCTTTCAAGGCTTCTGGATAAAATTTTCGATAAAAATGACTATAAGACACAGGAATGCATCGTTCATGAATCACGCCCATTCCAAACTCAGGTTAAATAACACTTAGTAATTTTTTTTATGAGTGCATCGTAAAGATGACATTTTACTAAGCATGTAACTCAATCAGCCTTCGAAGAAACGTAGCTGATGGGCTTGTATTACGTCCTAATATCACATCTTCAACGACATCATCAAACGTACCAGTGTAACGTGCAATGCCTTGTTGGTCGTATTCATGTGTTGATAGAATATCCTGAATCAATAAACGTGCTAATTTAGCTTCAAGCATAATATCCTCTTGTGTTTTAGTGAACTTCATTAGTCGAAAATATTCCCTGTGTTGAGCTCGAAAGATTTCTTGTAACTCTTCATAAATACGTGAAAATAAATATACTTCTAATAAAATATGTTCTTCTTTGGTGAATTCTTTGGTGAAAACGCTTGGTTCAATCCCTAACATACGATACAATGGTTCAATTGCTGACATGTTTTATCCTTAAAAATCAATAGATAATGAATTATTTTGCAAAGTTTTTTCTTGATGATATGCAGAAAAACAGGATGGTTTCTATCATAATGCATGATATACATGAATATATCGAAGGTTGAAATTATACTTAAGATAAAAAATAATGCAACTATAAAATGTATATATGATACATAAAAAATAATTATTTTATTTTGTATAAACAAATGTTATGCTGCTCATCTGTCATTCACGCGCATACCGAGTAAGAAAAAAGATGGAACGTATTGATTTTTTAAAACAATTTTCGGAACGATTAAATATTTCCCTACACAAAGCGGGATATACCTCTACCCGTTCCGCGAAAATTGGCATTAACCTGAAGCAGCTTGCCAAAATGTCGGGTGTTTCATACCAAATGGCTAGAAAATACGCCCTCGGAATGGCCTTGCCTGATTATCATGTGATTCCTAAAATTGCTACATGGTTAAACGTGTCTCCTAGTTGGTTGTTGTTTGGGGAGCAAGGTACTACACCACCTGATCAAAACGTTACTCCCGTTACTTCTTGTATAGAAATTGAACGTGAACTTTTGCAATATATCCTACACCAATGCTTTTTTTTGTTTGCAGAAACAACAGAAACAGACAAAATCATTCATTACATCGTAGATGTCATTTATGATGTTTCTCATCTTAATACGGACAATAAGATGATCTTGAAAATTATTGATATGATGCTGTCATCAGCAGTGCGTTTTAATCAAATACAACTTGTTAACATTCATAGCAAAGAAAAAAGAGCATGAAGAATGAACAGATACAGTATTTTTTTTGAACAAAACAATCATAAAGTGACGCTTCATGAGAATATTATAGATATTTTATTTCAGCACAAAGAAGAAATATATATAAAATTCAATGACTTGCTTGGAATTTTTCTGATTGATTACATTGCCATTAAAATCATTGATCCTAACAATGAACTGGTTATTTTTTCTATCACGCCATCAGTGGAATACAATTTGCTTGTTCAAGGATTATGGAAATATGATCATAGCTTTACGATGAATTTTCAAAAAAATAATGTCTTTTATGTATGGGAAAAAGCCTATTATGAAACATATTTTAATGAAATAAAATCTATTAAAGAGTTTAAACATGGCTTTACTTTTGGATTCAATATTTCGAAACAAATTGATTCTTTTCACTTTACCTATTCCTATGCAACCCGAAGTAAAAACAGCAAACTGTACCATTATTACCATAGCCATGTAAATGAATTATCTGCACTTGGGGATTACAGCTATAAACTTATTCGCAGTATTTATGCAAAGTATTGCAATCCAAATTTTACATTACCTTCCATCAGTTGCAAGCAAAACGATCCTCCAAAATTTCCTCTTTTGAAACTGATGGTGAATAATAAACGATAGGATAGCAACATGAAAGCAAATATACGTGGAACAGAAATTTATTTTGATATAGCAGGCATGCAAATCAGACCGGATGGCAATAAGCTTGTCGAAAAACCTGCTCTTTTCCTTATACATGGTGGCCCTGGTGGTAATCATATCAACTTTAAGTATCATTCAATTAAACTACAAGAAGTAGCCCAACTTGTATTCATTGATCAACGGGGATGTGGTTGGAGTAAACGAACAAAAAAATCTGACTACACTTTAGAAAATAATATTGAAGACATTGAAGCAGTAAGAAAACATTTAGGTTTAAAACAAATCAGCATATTAGGCGTTTCTTATGGTGGCATAGTCGCGCAAGGGTATGCCATTCGTTATGGTAAAAATATAGACAAGCTCATTTTAGCGGTTACAGCCCCAAGTTATCATTTTATTGCAGAAGCAAAAAATCATTTACAAAAAATCGGAACCAAAGAACAAATTGAGGTTTGCAATAAATATTTATGGAATGGAAATTTTAATAGTGATCGCAATGTTGAATATTATTTCAAAATAATGGATCCACTCTATTTTTTTAAAAAGAGGAAAAAATACAAGAATCCATCAACTAAAAATTTACAACATGGCAAATTGAAAAATGTTCTATCATATAAAGTATTAAATGCAGGATTTAGTGATTTTTTGCACCATTTTAATTTTATCCCTAGATTAAAAAAAATTATTTGTCCAACTCTAATATTAGCTGGACAAGAGGATTGGGTATGCAGTCCAGGGCAATCTCGCATCATTGCCAAACATGTCGCGCATTCCAAATTAAAGATATTCAAAAAATGTGGTCATGCTATGGCATCGGATGCAAATGATCAATACATTCAGGAAATAAAAATTTTTTTAAAACAAAAGCGCAGTGTGAAATGAATGCTCCAGTTCGTTATTCGCCAAAGTTAATAAAACGAATCTTCGCAAGCGGCGCCATAGGCAATGTACTAGAAACTTACGATTTAATCTTAATTTCTTTGATGGCCACTACATTAAGTAAAGTTTTTTTTCCGCCGGCTTCATCTCCTTACGCCCATGTAGTTGACGTTTTCTATATTTTCCTTATAGGTTTGTTAGTCAGGCCGATTGGTAACATTATAATGGGACTGTTTGCTGATCAATTTGGTAGAAAAAAATTGATGGTTTTTTCCCTGATATTTACTGGAACAGGTACGGCACTTATTGGCCTGCTTCCTGCCTATGATTATATTGGTGTTTGGGCAACCGTACTATTCATCTTTTTGAGAATTTTTCAGAATTTTTTTGCAGGTATTGAATATATTAACTCTGCCACTTATCTAATTGAAAACAGCGATAAAGAAACACATGGGTTTTTTTGTTCTTGGACGGCCATTGGCATTAGTGGGGGTTATTTACTGGCCTCACTTGTTGTGCTCATTATTTCTTACTTGATTATGAAAAATATTATTCCTGAATGGGGTTGGCGTTTTGTTTTTTTATTTTCATTGATCGGAATTTCATTTGGCACATGGGTTCGATCTTCGATTCCTGAAAGCCTTACATTTATAATAAATAATTCAAGTTCTAAACTTACAAAAAAATGGCCAATCTTAAAAAATTCCTTTACATTTATCAAGGCACATCCTATACAATGTCTTTCTATTAGTGCTTTAACAATGATGGGAACTTGCCTATCATTTATCTACTACATATATATTCCAATATACCTTACAACAATCAGAAATTTTTCCCATAATGAGGTATTTAGCATTAACGTCATTTCTTTATCGCTAGTCGTGTTACTAATACCTATATTTGGAAAAATTTCTGATTGCTTCAATAGAATGAATTTATTAAAGCTAATTTGTTTTTTTGTATTATTACTGGCGCTGCCATTTTTTTGGTTTGCTGTGCATGGCACCTATTCTCAAATTTTGTTCTTCACCCTTCTCATTTCTATCCCTGCTTCCTGCTTTTTTAGCCTTTATCCTGTCATTATTACAGATAGCTTTCCGTCAAAAATCAGGTGTACAACTGCGTCGTTCATCTATCAAATTGTTGTCAGTGTAGAAATGGGAATATTGCCATTTTTCGTTAATTATCTCATAAAAGTCACAAACATACCTTATTCGCCAGGTTATTTATTAATTTTCTCAACCATCATTGGTTTTATTGGCCTTCTGTTTTTACAGAAAACAGATAGTGAAAATCATAAAAATTTCAATATAGAGCTTGTTGTTGGATAAAATGACTATAAGGCACAGGAATGCATCGTTCATGAATCACACTCGCCCACGTCCCTTGACCCTGATTATTTTAGACGGATGGGGCTACAGCCCAGACACAACGGCCAATGCCATTGCTGCTGCTCGTAAACCACATTGGGACGATTGGTGGCAACATTGCCCACATACTTTGCTTGCTGGGTCTGGCACCGATGTTGGCCTGCCAGCTGGACAAATGGGTAACTCGGAAGTCGGGCACATCACGATGGGTGCAGGACGCGTGGTCTATCCAGACCTCGCACGCATCAATCAAGCGATTGAGCAAGGAGATTTTTTTTCTAACCCTGTATTCATCGCTGCGTTACACCAAGCAAAACAACACAACAAAGCGGTTCACATGATGGGGCTGCTATCTTGTGGAGGAGTACATAGTCATGAAAATCATATGCATGCCTTGATTGATCTTGCTACGCAGTTGGCCATTCCGCATCTTTATATTCATGCTTTTTTGGATGGACGTGATACTCCGCCGCAGAGCGCAATGACTTCTTTACAACGCATCATGGATCATTGTAAACAAAAACAATGCGGCGAACTGGTGTCCATGATTGGACGTTATTATGCCATGGATCGCGATCAGCGCTGGGATCGTATTCAACAAGCTTATGATTTAGTCGTGCTTGGTCAGGCTCCTTTCCATGCGGAAGGGGCTGTACAAGGCTTGAACCAAGCTTATGCACGCCACGAACAAGATGAATGGGTACAGGCTACCGCGATTCACCCTGCGTCTCGCACCTCATGCTCACCAATCACGATTCAAGATGGAGACAGTGTTATTTTTATGAATTTTCGGGCAGATCGCGCTCGTGAACTCACCCAAGCGTTCATTGACCCACATTTTCAAGCTTTTGCACGTGCACGTCGGCCTGCTTTGGCTGCTTTTGTATGCTGCACGCAATACGATGCTGCTTTCAATACCCCTGTTGCTTTTCCTCCTGCACCTCTTACCGGGTTACTTGGAGAACATCTCGCTAACTGCGGTCTGAAGCAATTACGTATTGCAGAAACCGAAAAATACGCTCATATTACCTTTTTTTTTAATGGTGGAAACGAAACACCTTACCCAGGAGAAGATCGTATTTTAGTTCCTTCGCCATCCATTGCAACCTATGATTTGCAACCTGAAATGCATGCGTTACCATTGACCGCGCGTCTTGTGCAAGCAATCAACACACAAATTTACGATGTCATTATTTGCAATTTTGCCAATCCCGATATGGTCGGTCATAGCGGCAATTTCGACGCTACCGTCAAGGCGATTGAAACGATCGATTACTGTCTAGGTGAGGTTGTGCCAGCTGTAAGAAACGTCGGCGGGGAAGTGATTGTCACTGCTGATCATGGCAATGCAGAACAAATGTTCGATTGTCATACTGGACAACCCCATACCGCACATACAATCAATCCTGTTCCTTTCATTTACCTTGGCCGTCCTGCCAGCATCATCAAACAATCTGGTGCCTTATCAGATATTGCACCAACGATGCTTACGCTTTTAGGCTTGCCTATTCCAGAAGAAATGACCGGCACCTCCATTCTCAGGATCGTTCCGTAAAATGCACGCCAATAAGGTTGTGTTAAGAAACAATCGAATATAATCAACTATAATGAAACCATAATATAAAAGTATACAATACATCCACCACATGACCCATATGAATCGAGGTACGCGACAATGACAGCTAGCACCAACACCACCACCAAAGCAATTTCACCAGAGACAGAGCAGAAGGAAAAAGCACAGCAACAACAAAGAGACAATGAGCTAGCACTGTGGAGAAAACAACATTATGAATCTGCCATGAACCTGAGACAACGTCTTGGAAAAACGCACATGAAGTTTAAAAAAGCCCACCACCCCGATGCCCCAGCCGATAACAAAACGTTGTGTACGGGTTTTGGAGGACTCAAGGAACCCAAGTTACTCGAACCTGGGGAACATCAGCTAGTGGACAATGAAGAACTCAAAGAGGTGATTTTCAAGATTGGAAAAGAGGGTGAAGAATCAAAGATTCTTTCTCCAAAAGACTCTGATATGAGTGATGAAATGTACGAAAAATCTTATCGCGCTTTGTTCAATGGCATGACGCAATGCGGCTATAGCGAGGTAGAGATTGATGCCAATAATCTAAAACGCTTAACCATCTTGTTTGAAGCCGCAGCGGCAGAAGGATTGATTCCCCGTCTCGGTTCAAAAGCCACAGAGATGTTATACAACACTCGGGAAGGTGGACTAAAAGATCTATATGATCAAAATTTAATCAAAAACGCTTCTCTTGTAGACCAGCATAAACATCGTCAAAAACCAACCATCAAAGAACGCAATCGCTTTATAAAATTTCAGCAAACCTTGCAGACTCGGGGAGAGTGGCAGAGAAAACTGGATAGCACGGCCACACAATGGATTTATGCGAAATCTGCCGATGAACTGAATAGTTCAAAATTAGCAGACGACTATCCAGCAATAGCACCGGTAGGTGGTGCTGCTGGCGTATCTTCAAAGGAGCAATATAAGCAGCATGTTTTGTTTATCCCAGCTGCACCAGACCCTGCCCATCCTAATCCTCCACCGGTTCCTTCTCCACCCGCTGATCTTGCCGCCAAATTAGGAACTGAACTAGACGAGATCAACCACAGACTCGAACACCTCAAAAAAGGCCGTGAACATTTTACCAAAACGATGAATGATACCACGCACGTTTATAATGTAGCCGTGGATGCAGCCGAGGCTGACAAGATACAACAACAACTGCAAGCACCAGAAGGTTTTTTTAAGTCGAGTTTTTTGGATAAAGCGGAAGTACAAGATGAAAAAGAAAAGCTTAGAAACCCCACAATCGATCCTGATGCAACTTTTAAAGAGCTTCATGATAATTGGGAAGCACAAAATTTTGATCTTACTTCTGGAAAAAGCACACAAGTCACACGTTGGCACGAGGCTTATACCAAAGAATTACGGGATTTAGAAGCTCGCAGCGAAGCTTTAAAACTTATCGATAATGCGACCTCCACCGATACTTATTTGGGGACAAATCCAGCATATAAAGGTGTGAAGGAGAAAGCAGCGAAACTCACAACGGATCTGGTAGCTGAAAAGGCCGCATTTGATGCTGCAAACACACAAAGACAACAATTAAGTACGCGCATTGACCAACACCAACAATACCTCACTAATCAATCAACGCAGATCGTGCCGTAATGCATAAAATGAGAGAACCATATCATGAAAGGCCGCTACAACTATAATCCACATCGTCATGTCAAAATTTGGTTAAGTAAAAAAGAAAATGTTTTTTTAAACATTGAAAACCAAATGCGCTTAATTAAAATAGCAAAAAAAAATGCTACCGATAAAATTTATTTTATTTATGATAGCAAATTGCTGACTGAAACGGCCATCACACAGTTAGAAGCATTTTGCAAAAAACGCGGCAATATTATCCCAAAAGATGTGACCAAAGATATTATTCCAGCATGTCAAACAACAGAGGAAAAAAACCTTCTAACCATTTACGAGGATGAGATCACCCATTTGGACAAAGGTGGGAATCTAGCCGTATGCAGCGATATTCTGCGCTGGTTAGAACCAGTTTATACGCTTGGCACGTATAGTGATTTTGATGTCGATATTGATACGACAACCTTACCTGCCAACCTATCGGTCAATACTTGTCTTTTGCTCAATCTTGGCAGTTTCGATCAATCACTATCTCTAAAAGACCTCCAATATCAAGTTACAAATGATTTTTTCCTGCAACCATTGTGCGATCTTATCATCAAGCCATTGGCAGCATGCTTTAACCGGTTTCCAAACCCACCAGCAAATCCTGAATCAGTCTTTATTACAACCCTCCGTGTATTTGTACATAAACACCGGAAATATTGTAACGATTGGTTACAGAATCCGAGGTCGCTGCTAGAAGACAATCAAATAGAAGATTTTTTAAAAGTTCAGTATGCTTCAAGTGATTCTGAGATACAGCAAACAACGAGTCTATATAAGACAGTCTTGATGTTAGAAACCGTTATATTGAATAACAACCTCCTCGCTGTGGTGGATGCAGATCAGGCACGACCCATCATCCAAAATATACAATCTGTTATGTATCAAGCATGTAGTGTTCCACAGCCGAACACCTCCTCTTTTCAAGACATATTAACCAAGATTGCATCTGAACTCACGGAACGCTTCCCTCCTGCTCTTGTAATGGAAATACTCCGATCACTGAAATCTCAGTTCGGTTATCTTCCGAGACTGCACGATCGGAATCAAGGAAAATCAGCGCGTAAAATGCGAAAAAAAATCATCAGCTTGACAAGCAATAATGAAACTTTTTGTCAAGAAGCATCCAAGACTGTGAGCGATTATGCAAAAATGCTTCAGTCTACTACGGCATACAAAGAACCATATCCGGAAATCAGCGAAGAAGATGATGAAATTTGTGTTACAAAAGAGCGGCAAGAACAACGTTTTGTACTATTAAAAGACAGTGTGGTTTATACAACAGGTCCTGGAAAGCTCTTCACAAGTATTTTCCCACATGTGGATATGACCTATACCAGTTCTCAACTTGTTGATGAGCAGATTGTGCCCGCTGCATTTTCGCATTACGGCTTAGAGCGTGCGTTCATTGTGAAACCATTTATCCCCCTACATACAACAATAGAACAAATGGTATTCATACTGAGACAAATGGGTCAAGAAATTGGACAAGCGAGTGATCTATCCTGGTTGGAAGAAGGTGCAATCGCAATTTGTCAACGTGAAGAAATCATTCAAGCAAGGCGCGAACAATTACTGCATGCGTTTACTGAAACGTATCACGATATTCTTCAACAATATGAGCAGACCTTTTCTCAAGCTCCATCTCGTTCATTACAACAAAACGGTTTGCTATTGTTTCCAACTTCGGTCTCATCGAACAAAAAGCAAGGATTCGATCAGTGTCTCGCTCATTTTACCGAACAAGGCTTGGATGTAAAAGAATTCACCCAAACGGTATCTGATTATGAAGCACTTGCTCCTCATCTACAGGATGAGAATTTATTAAATAACATGAAAAAATTAGCCTTGCTTGTCGAAGAAGCAGATGATCATGATCTGATTCCTGACACAGGCATCATTCCAATATTCATGGACGTTTTATCTCAAAAAAAAATCATGTAAGGTCTGTTGACAATAACCGACAGCCAATTGTCACCCTACCTTAGGAATAAGCGCCTTCTGCAGAAATTGTCCCGTATACGATTTCGGATGTTCAGCAATTTGTTCTGGTGTACCGATTGCCACAATATGCCCGCCTTGCGCTCCACCCTCAGGACCTAAATCAATGATCCAGTCTGCTGTTTTAATCACATCAAGGTTATGTTCAATAATCACCACGGTATTGCCCTGATCGCGTAGTCGATGGAGAACGTGTAGCAACTGTTCAATATCATAAAAATGCAGCCCAGTAGTAGGCTCATCGAGTACATACAAAACTTGTCCAGTATCTCGGCGTGACAACTCTTTCGCCAATTTAATACGTTGTGCTTCTCCTCCAGATAAGGTGGTTGCACTTTGTCCCAAGGCGATATAAGACAGGCCAACATCGAGTAACGTTTGTAATTTTTTGGATAAAATAGGAATTGCATCGAAAAAAGGCCGTGCTTCTTCGACCGTCAACTCTAAGACTTGGTGAATGTTTTTACCTTTGTACAGGATTTCCAGCGTTTCGCGATTGTAACGCCGCCCTTGACACACCTCGCATGTCACGTACACATCTGCTAAAAAATGCATTTCAACTTTAATGGTTCCTTCACCTTGACAGGCTTCACAGCGCCCTCCACGCACATTAAAACTAAACCGTCCT